>Ga0315288_10000381_pt1 | contig 55946 bp, 52 predicted proteins | sample YL17G11_20_MG_FD_203454 | JGI IMG/M metagenome (GOLD analysis project Ga0315288, IMG submission 203454) | Sediment microbial communities from Yellowstone Lake, YNP, Wyoming, USA - YL17G11_20 | ecosystem: Environmental > Aquatic > Freshwater > Lake > Sediment | place: USA: Wyoming | collected...
GAACTGGCCGAACTGTGGGAGCTTGGGGATGACAAACTTGATACGCTAGAACTGGATGAGCTGACGGACGAACTTGAGCTCGAACTCGATGAGCTGGAAGAAACGCTGGAGCTCGAACTGGACGAGCTGACAGAACTCGATGAACTGGAACTCGAGCTCGAACTAGACGAGCTGACGGACGAACTGGAGCTGGAACTTGAGGAGACGCTGGAGCTCGAAGAGGACGAACTGCTGGAGACGCTGGAGCTGGAAGAAGACGAACTGCTGGAAATGCTGGAGCTGGAACTTGAGGAACTGACCGAGCTCGAACTGGAACTGGAACTGGAAGATGAGCTTGAGCTGGACGAGCTGACGGACGAACTGGAGCTCGACGATGACGAACTGACTGAGGAACTGGAACTGGATGACGAACTTCCGGACGAACTTGAGCTCTGTGACGAGCTGGAACTGCTTGAGCTTGACGACGAGCTGGAACTGCTGGACGACGAAGTTGAGCTTCCTGGCGACGGGGTTGTCTTCACGACAAACACAAGGCTTCCGAACCCGCTCCACTTCACGTCGAAGAACTCCGCCCCGGCGCTCCGGGTTATCGTCTCTCCGACGAACGTGAAGACGTGTCGTCCGCCTTGGGCGTCGTCGGCGTCCCAGACGAACGACCCGCCCTCGTTGGCGACTTGGAAGTTGACGAAGTTCTTGACGACATATCCGGTGGTTCCTTCGCCCCCCGTGTAACGGACGCTGCACGTCGAACAGAGGAGATTGACTTCTTCGTCGGGGGCCAAGTCATAATGGCACAGGCTGGACGACGATTCGGAGGACGGGGTTGAGGACGACTCGGAGGACTGGCTTGATGACGACGCCGACGACAGGGACGACTGGCTTGACGACGACACCGAGGACTGGCTGCTGCTTGTCGGAAGGGCATGCGTGCTGGAGCTTTCCGACGACTGGCTTGAGCTTGTCGGAAGGGCATGCGTGCTGGAGCTTGACGACGCGCTGGACAGGGACGAACCGGAGCTGCTGGTGGACATGGCATGCGTGCTGGAGCTTGACGACGATCCCGATGAGCTTGAGCTCGTCGTCATAACCAGCGTGCTGGATGATGCGGACGAGCTCGACGAGCTTGACTCGAATTCCGGGTCGGAGCCTTCCGCGACATACAGAGACCCTGAGACGTTGCACGCGACGCCGATGACGTAGTTAGGCGACCCCGTCCACGTCCTGATCGTCCCCGGGACGCCGTTTTTGTTTATCCTCAAAAGCCTGCTCTTGACGGAGGGCGGCGGATCGTAGTCTATGACATAAAAGTCTCCGCTTGGATCCACGTCGCAATACTTCAACGTCTGGTAGGTGCTTGTCCATGCGTCCCCGATGTGCCATCCAGTGGCTCCGCTCCCCGAAAAGTGGTGGACATACCAGTCGGAGGTGATGGTCTTCACCTTGTGGTTGCCGCTGTCGGTGACAAACGTCCGACCCGAGCGGTCGCATGCCACGCCGTAGGGTTTCCTGAAGCGGGCCGCGTTCCCCATGCCTATCACGTCTCCTGGGATCCCGTCTCCGGCTACCGTGTGGACCCATTCGCCAGTTATGATCCTGACGGCGTGGTTCTTGGTGTCAGCCACCCAGACGTTCCCAGACGGGTCAACCGCCACGTCATAGGGGCTGCGGAACATGGCCAAATCACCCAGACCGGATGATGACGAACTTGATCCCGGCTCGGCTGGGATATACCACGGCTTCCACACATACCCGTCAACGAATCCAGCGAGGCCAGTCGGGTCGCCAGCCAGGAGGCTGACGTTCCTGTTTGAGTCAATCTTCCGGATCTGGTTGTTGCCGACGTCGGCAACATAGACGTTGCCCGACCGGTCGCATGCCACTCCACCCGGATCCTTGAACCGTGCGTTGTATGCCGTGACCACCGACATTCCGTTGTTGCCCCAGACGCCAGCCTTGCCGGCATATGTTGACACCCTACCCGAGGGCTCGATCTTGAGTATGATGTGTTTGACGGAATCGGAACAGTATATGTTGCCGGACGGGTCAACGGCCACTCCGCACAGGGCAACGCTCCCTCCGACATATCCGCCCTTGCCGTTGAGGAGATCGTTTTCGCCAAGGATTATGCTTCCGGAGTTGCCCACTGAGGACACATAACCCTTCTCATATCTTGTCAATCTGTTGAAAGCCATAGCGGTCCATTGCTGTTTAATGACTTTCTTCTTGGGAAGGGGGCTAAAACCCTTTGCTGTTTAATGACTTTCTTCTTGGGAAGGGGGCTAAAACCCTTGATGCGGCAATGCAAACATAAACGATGGGAGCGACTCCAGAGGAATGGCCATGGGACGGTTTTCAGTCGTACAACGGGATTTCTTGGTATCCCATAAGGCTGCTTCCCCTCGACATGTAGTCGTAGGTCTTGGGGAGATGCCTCATTATGACGGCTGGATCGAAGCCGCAACGGCTGATGTTGCCTATCCCGCCGTGATACGACGCGAGCATCAGGGGAACCTGGTCGGTCTTCCATTTGTCCCTGTTGGCGTCGAGGAAAGTCTTGATGTCCACGAGGTACTGTTGGCCGAACATCCTGTTGACCTTGCTGTCAAACCGGTATTTATTCCATGGGTACTTGCCGGCAAAATGCTTTCGGTTCAGTTCGTTCCACGTGGGCTCCATCAGCTGCATGTCGCCCGCGGCGCCTTTTGAGCTGACTTGCTTCCTCGGGTCGTATTCCAATGACAGAACGGTATTGAGGAGCTCTTGTGTCACATTGGTTGACTTCGGTTCTCCTTCCGCCTTGGCTGGCTCATACCAGCGTCTCGGTCTCGACTCGACGCTCTTTGCCGGAGGCTTGGGGGCCAACTGGGCTGGCTTACCGAAAGACCTTTGCTTCGCCGCCTCCGTTTCCGCGGCTATCATCGTCTTGAGGTCGTCAAGGCTCTTGCGCATGATGAGGATATCGGCGTCCCTTTGCAGATCGAGGTTCTGTGCAACCTCGCTTCCGGACACCCCAAACGACCTCATGGCCGTCGGCAGCGTCATCATCCCCATCATCACGGAAAGGAACATCATGACGATCGCCTTCTTCTTGTCGGACCAGTCGGCCGTCTTGACAAGCGCGGCAATCGTTCCAGGGAACGATCCGAAGACATCGGTTCCGCTCATTTCTTCCTGCATTTCCGTCAGCATTTCCACGGCTCTCTCGTTGCTGCCCATCTCGTGCATTGCTTTGGCGAAGGCCAAGAAACGTTCGTCTGCGGATCCTTCCAGACCATGCGATTCGATTACCGGGAAGATAACATCATAAGCTGGCACAGAAAAGTCCAAATTTCCGGTAAAGGCCATTATACTGTCTGACTTCCACGACACTGGATTGCGTATGAAGTCATCAGCCATAAGATCGAAGACCTGCTTGGAGCCAGTTGAGGCAAGGGCAAGTCTGAGCTTGGAGGCGGCCGATGGGTGGGACAGGGGATCCTCCATCAGCTTCCTGTAGAGCTTGACCCTTTCCATTTCGGAGAGGGACGGGTTTTCAGCCATACCAACGACGGCGTGTTCAAGAATGGAGGCGGCATCCTCTGTAAGGATGTCTTCCGAACACGACAGGATCGCCTGAATCGCCTCAATGTTGGTGAAGCTTCCCATCGTAGCCTTCATGGAGAGGAGTTTGTTCCTGACATAGCTCGGTGCCGGCTGGGTTTGGCTCTCTGGAAGGCCACGTCCAAAGACGGCGGTTGGATTGTAGGCTATGGCTACAAGGGAGTCGGGATGATATTTCGTGGATTCCAAGAGCGCAGGTATCGGGTTGGATCTCCATCCGTTCTTCATGGCGGCCTTACCGATTACGATGCCGCTGTTGTTGTTGTTCCAGACCATGCCGTAGGTCCCCTCCAATTCCTTCATTTGTGCCAAAAACATGCGGAAAATCCCAGTACCCTCAGCTCCTCGCCACCGCTCCGGCAGCAGACCGTATTGCTGTGCTATCGCGTCAACAACGGGAAGGGGAGTTCCGTTGGTCATGAACATATAGGCCGCCATCCCCGCCGAATCGTCTGAAAGGGCTATAGCCTGCAGTGCGGACTCGTCGGAATGGTCGCAGCTTCCGGTTCGGTCACAATGACTCAGTATCTCCTTCAGCAGCGCCAGGAGAGCACCTCGGTCAAGGTTGGACATATTCTGCCTGATTAGCTTCAATGAGGCCTTTGTGAGTTCCGGAACGTCGGCTACGGATTGTTCTCGGTACAGGTTGATGAACAGCTTCAGAGCCTCCCTCGGCGGCCAAGAATACGAAGACACGTGGCCAACAACGTCCCTTGTGACAGATGGGGAGTTCCTCGCCATCTCCACAAGCTGGCTTGGGGTTTTGCCTGCGAATCTGCTTGAAAGCACCGTGATTTTCATAGACAATGAACCGGAAATGAGAACCGCCACTGGATATTCTTTCCTTCACAGCACGCCTTATTCCTCCGAAGTGACCCCCAGCCATGCAAGTCCGGTGCGGTTTAACCCGACAGGCTGTATAATGCGTGCGAGACGTTTTATTTCATCCGCTTTGGAGAAAACGATGAACAAACTGTGCAAGCAGCCGAGTATGAGGGACATTTTGTCGAAGGTCGTTAAGTCGGCGGCGAAAATCAGGGTGGAGGACGTCAGCCCTAACGGAGACGTCGTCTTTTCCGCCAACCTTGACGATCTGGGGATAACGCAGAACGACCTGAAGCACCCCATTCTCAGAACGAGGTTCTTCGTGAACTTCGTCGGGGAGCTTTTTGTCCGAAACAACGTCGAGACGTTTGCGGGCATACTCACCGGATTCGACCCCAAGCTCTATGACAAGATCATCTGCAACTGCAAGCACACAGACTTCGGGATGAGCGTCAACAACGCCGAAAGGCTGGCGAGGTGGCAGATGCACATTTCTCTCGTCCAGCAGATACTCACCGAGGACTACGACCGCGTCCTCGAATGCATACCTCAGACGGCCGGGTCGGCGGGTTTGACGGGCATGGCAAAATCCGAGACGATAGCCGAGGAAGAGGAAGTCAGCTCCGAGGAGGACGATGAATGACCGCCGACGCAAACGACGCCCCACAACAGCAAGCGTTGACTTCGAGCGAATGGCCCAGGATCAGCCTGAAGAAGCTTGAGATCGTCAACTTCGGCAAACACAAAAACGTCGTCGTCGACTTCACGCACCATGGAGGGGTTATGGGGCTGGCGTGCCTTGTCGGGCCGAACGGGACTGGCAAGACCACGATCCTGAACGCCGTCCAGAACTTGTGCTCCAACTTTTCGGAATACGACGAGCAGAGATATTTCGGCCTCATGTGCAAGTCGGTGCACGACGTGACGAACATGACTCCCGTTCAGCTTCTGAAGCTCAGGGAAGAGCCGCACATGATGCTCAGGGGGACGTTCCAAATCGTCTCTGGAAACGAGTCCGGAACATATACCGTCGAACTGAACCAGATCCGGCCGGTGTCAACGCACCCAGAGTTCGTCCACGCAAGGATAATCAACTACTGCTTTTACGCTCGGTTCGACATGGAGCTGCACATGTTCCAGCTCAAGAGGAGCAGATGGCCGGCATTCAAGGAGCTCTTCTCCACCATTACCGGCTTCCCAGTCGAGGAGGACGACACTATCTTCAGCATGAGCTCCGACAGCAACTTCGAAAAGTCCCTGAAGGAATATGTTATGGGGTTCAGGATCAGGAAGGGCAACGACGTGTTCACGCAACGTCAGTGCAGTTCCGGCGAGAGGAAGATAGCCAAGTGCTTCTCCACGATCCTCAACAAGGACATCCCGCCGTCCATCATCCTCATTGACAACGCCACGATGCATGTCGAGGTCGGACGCCACATTTCAGTCATCGAGAGTCTGGAGAAGTGCTTCCCTGAGAGCCAGATCATCGCCACCTGCCATAGCGTCCCGGTCGCGAAGTCCCTGCCGAGGAGGGAAAGGCTTATGGATATGAGGTTCCTGGATACCCCCCAGTGGATCAGGGACGAGCCTTGGCGGCTCAGGCTGATTGACGACGTTTCCGAGACAGTGGAGAGGCTCCGCAACGCTGGCATGGGACAAAAGGCGGACGAGGGGTCTGCCATCCTTGCGTCGTTGCAGTCGGCTCCGACATGCGACACCGTCTACGACGACTTTGTCAAGCCGTCCTGCGAATTCCTGTCACAAGCCCCCTTCCTGCTTATGGAGGACCTCCATTCCACACCTCTCCCGAAACTTGGCCGCATTGTCTGATGCCGGCCGGTATGGAAGGGATTTGGGGTATAATACGCGAAGAATCAAGAAGCGGAGCTTTACTGACTATGTTCATAACCGTGGCCAAAACAGATGGCGGATATGTGTTCGCGGCCGGAGACAATCCTTCCGACGAACCCGGAGCGTTCTTCCAGTCGCAGGAAGACTTCTTCCTTGTGAACGGACTGCCGTCGACCTATGGAACCTACGGTGAGGCTCACGCCTATGCTCACAGGCTTGTCAGATCCATGCCGTCAATAGTCATGGCGAAAAAGGCATGGCATTACCGAACCGCCATCGAAAGCACCCCCATCCTTCTGGGATCCGAGGAGAATACCGTTTCCCTCTACAACGACCAGGTCAACATCGTCGGTGAGCGCGTTACCGATTGGAAATCAATGGATCCTGAGGATCAGGAGAAGGAGGGCGAGATATTGGCCAGCGAGATGGACGGGATCGTCGCCAACATAGAAAGCGTCCTTCAGCAGGTCGAGGAAGACGAGAACACCGAAGAGCTTGCAGACCTTGTGGAAAAAATCAAGGACATGAGGAAGCAGGTCACCGGGGAAGACCCCGACGAAGAGGGCAAGGAAAACGGGGAACTGTCCCTGCCTGAACTTCCCGAGGCGATGCCGGCGGCGGCCATTCCGCCTGCCGGTTTGGGTTCGACTGGAAGCGTGAAACAGTCATGTTCCTGCGGACACCAAGCCATACGCGACGGCTTGGCAGAGTCCGCCGTCAGGGCGTTCGCGGAGGCGGCTATGTGCGCCGTGCAGCCAGCCCACCCCGAAGTCTTCGTTGGGCTGGCGACAAGGCATCCAGACGGCGGATACGAAGTCGGCCTTTCGGAGCCGGTTGACGGTGGCGTGAGGGATGTTGTTTCACTCCAGTTCGACGACAGGCTGCTGCTGAAGAGGATCGTGCCGTCACAGTCCACCCACAAAAGGTGCTCATACGGGTCGGCCGAATTCCTTGAAAAATATTGGGAGCCAGTCGTTTCGGCGGTTGGACACGTCCTTATCGGCGACGCGGACGCCGTTGCCGTACCGGCCTTTTCGGGATCGGGATGCGGCGACATGATGGCTTTCAAGGTCTCGGACGGATCGGAATGCCGCATCAGGGTGTCGCCATCCAATGACGGCGCGTCTTGGTTCGCATCGGAAACGAACGGCGCCAAAACGGCCTCGTCTAGGTTCAAGGATGGCGATCTCAAGCCCGACGAGACGCAGGTCAGGTGCACCAACAGGGATTTGCCGACATACTATGGAAGAACCGGGACGGTCAGAAAAGTCGCCCCGAAAAGGGATTACGCAGATGTCACAGTTGACTTCATGAGGGGCCTGGGAGAAGTTGTCCTCACCGACAAGGACATAGAGATTTCACCCATGCCGTCTTGAAGCCGAGCCAGCGTCCCATGAAAAAGCTTTTCAAACTCCCGATCTCGGAGGCACTGCCCACGTTCGTCAGGGATCTTGACGACGGTGTTGTGGCCATAGCATATTCCAAGGAGACCGGCGACCTCCTGTCGGCCAATTTCGCCGACAGGTCAGTCAGGTTCTGCCTCAAGGACGACAGGATTCTCTTTAGGGTTCCCAGACCGGGGAAGCCTAACGGGTTGTGCGTGTCGGCGGACGGGTTCTCGGCCATCGTCAGGGATGACTTGGGCAGGGTCGCTTGGGAAGTCGGCATCGTCACGACCGTTGTCAGGCCGCTTGCCGGCAAGAGGGGCGTTGACGCCTTTTCCGGCAGGTACAAGCAGGATGACGTTCCGGTTGACAGGATGAACGGGATATGCCAGATCCCCGGTGCCGTTCTTGTAACGGCCGACGACTCGCATTGCCTGTTCGCGGTGTGCGAAGACAGTGCGGTCAGGCTTGTCGGAGGGAACGGAACAAGGGGATTTTCCATAGCCCCATCCCTCCAGACATCCATGTTGGATTCCCCAGGCGGAGTGTGCGTTATGTCAAACAAGCTCCTTTGCGTATGCGATTCGGGCAACGCCGCGATCCGCGTCGTCAACCCGTCGGGGATGGGGCATGTCCGCGTCTTCGGCAATCCCATGCAGAAATCGAAATCTGACGGCGACGCCGCTACGGCCAGGATGGTCAGGCCAGAGGGCATATGTGCCATAGACGGCAAGGCGGCTTTTATAGACTGCGGGAACAGCATCCGCCTTCTTGACCCCAACGCCCAACTCTTACGGACGCTTTATGAGTCAAAAGGCAGGATCGGATCGGTGGCCTGCTCTCAGAACGAGATATATTTCACGGAGTCCGCATGAAGACCGGCAAACGACCGCAGAAAAACAAGACGTTGTCGCCCAAGGGTACGATCCGCGACGCCATAGCCGAACTGAAGGTGTCGCACGGGCTTGTTGAGCAGGCGTCGTCGTCCGACGACATCGTGGACATCGTCAAGTTCTGCGAACGTCCCGACCTGCTGAACCTTCCTGCCAACAACCTGAACCTGTTCATATCGCAACGGGTGGTTCTAAAGTGTCTGTATTTGGGGTCAAGGGGCAACGAGGATCTTCAACTCACCGACGAGGAGGTGCAGTGGCTAAAAGACAAGAAACAGGACAACGTCCTCAAGATGCTTCATGATCGGTCGAAGGGCGGCGTGAGAAGGAGGGTGTCTGAGCTGACGCTGGTTCTCGGGCGGAGAGCCAGCAAGACCGTGATAGCCAGCATCATTTCGGCGTACGAGGTCTACAAGCTGCTCAAGGTCGGCAAAGGCGACCCGTACAATTTTTACGGCATAGCCTACGACGAGGAAATCGCCATCTTGAACGTGGCGACGTCCCGCAAACAGGCCGGAAGGTTGTTCGCTCAGATCAAGGCCAGGCTCAGGAACAGCCCATTCTTCCGAGAGAAGATAGCCAAGGTTACTTCCGACGAAATCAGGCTCTATACTGACATCGACTTGAGGAAGCTGAAGGAGTCCGAAGACACCGTGCCCGTCGAGGGATCGGTTGTGATTGTGTGCGGACACTCCAATCCTGACTCCCTGCGCGGTTACACCGTGATATGCCTCATCTTCGACGAGCTTGCGTTCTACGACGAGTCCGAGAAGATCTCCGGAACAGACTTCTATGAGGCTCTGGCACCGTCGGTGCACGATTTCGCATCGCGCGGCGACGGCCTGATCGTGGAGATATCGACCCCCGGCCCGAAGACGGGGATATTCTACAAGCTTTGGAAGAACAGCTTCGAGGTCGACGGGATGATGTCGTTCAAGATGGCGACATGGGACTTCAACCCGAACAAGCCGTATGACGACCCAGAACTCACAAAGTTCAGGAAGTTGGATCCCGACGGGTTTGATGTCGAGTTCGGAGCCGAATGGCCAGAGGGGGGCGTGTACGGCATCTATTTCCCGGAGGAGCTCCTGGCCAAGACGTTGAAGATTGATCTGGCTCCTGAAACCGAACCTGTCTTCGGATGCGAATACTATATGCACGTCGACCCAGGCCTGTCGGCAGACAGGTACTGCGTCGCCATAGTTAGGAAAACGGTATACCACGACTCTGGTGGAAACCTGTCACCGAGGGTGATTCTCGCCATGACCAAGGCATATGATCCCGAGAGCCAGGGCGTTGGCCTTAACTATGAGAAGATTGAAGCCGACCTCCTCGACATGTGCCGAAAGTTCAATCCCATCCTTGTAACCTTCGACCAGTGGAACTCGATTGGGAGCCTTCAGATGCTCCAGAGGAACGGCTTCAACACAAGGCAGACGACCTTCAACCGAGGCTACAAGAACAGGATATACCAGAACCTGAAGGATCTCATGGCCAAGCCAGAGCTGGGCCTGTGGCTCTATGACGACCAGCTGTTGATGACGGAGCTCAGGAACCTGAAATACCGGCCTACGGCCAGGGGGATGAGCATCGGAGCCGACAAGAGGGGTGACTGCCCTACCGACGACATGGCAGACTGCCTCGCCGGGGCGGCATTCATGGCCTCCGGCCACCATCACGCTAGGCTCCCTGAGGTCCTGACCGTCTATACCGGGATGCGATAAAAGGAATTTCCTCGGCTTTGGAAGGGAAAGACGACAGGATCGCAGAACAAATAACACAAGTAACCATGGTTTAATAACCCCCGTTAGGGGATGATCCGGAGATATGAAAATGATCACATTCAACCTGAAGAAGTATCTTGAGCATGTCGCTGCGAAGAAAAGCGACAAAGGCGTCGTACACACCGAACTGCAGCTGAGGGAGAAGAAGCCCGTTATGGACACCCCGACGCAGGTCACCGAAGTCCAGCTGGACAAGGATCGCGTCAATGGCGACGCCAAGCTCATGGAGGCGAGGCTGGAGAAGGTCAGGACTGGGTCGGCCGAAAGCCTGACCGAAGGTCTGTTGGACGACAGCAAGAGCAAGCTGGTTCAACACAGGAACAGCGAAGCCTCGGCGGGTAACATCGGCAAGTTGGAAGAGAAGCGGCTTGCTGGCGAAACCATGGAGAAGGAAAAGTATGAAGCCGCCTCGACAACCGAGAAGGACGGCCAATATCCGCTCGTGAAGGGCAAGGACGGCCTCAGGACCGCCGGAACCAAGACAGCCATCTATTCTCCGACGTGGCACACCAACATCGAGGACTTCCCCATCGAAGAAGAGACTGAGGGAAGGGACGCACCCGTCATCGCTCCGAGGTCGCTCGGCAAGCAGGACGTTGCTGATGTCGTGCAGGAATTCCTTCCCGAGCAGGAAGGCGGCTTCAACCTCGAGGACTTCGACATCGGCTATACCGGGAAGGAAGGAAATCCGCGCGAAGAGGAAATGATCGAGGAGGTTCCGGATGTCGGGACAGCCACCGAAAGGGAGCTTGATCAGATCGGCAGAGAAGAGGGCGTGGAGGAATCTCCTGACGAATCCCTTTTCGATCTTGGCAACATCAACGTCTTCGATGCGGGCGGAACCAACATGGTTCAAGTCGATTCGTCGTTCGATCCAATGGCCTTCAAGAACGCGAACGAAGCCCAAAAGCGTTCGGTCATATGGCTGAAGAGCCAGTTCCCCGAACTTTCGCTCAAGGCCATCAGCGGCAACATGGTTCTGGACTTCAAAAAAGGCAAGCTGACGCTTGTTGTTCCCGAAGCCGTTCTCAAGCGTTGAACAGGTCGGGTTCTTCCGCATCCTGACGGGTAGCCGGTATAGCTATCTCCACGCTGAAGCTCGGTATGCCTAACCTCCGGCACACCGTTTCAACCGTCTTCGACCCCGCACACGGGTCATATACCGTACCGTATCCCGGATAGTGGTTCAAGATCAGCCTCTCTATGAGGCTTTCTGGCTTCTTCCACTGGTGTTCCGCATTTGATATCAGGCAGTCTGTGAATATCCCAGTGCGGTTCGACCAATGCAACTCCTTGTGAAACTTCACGAACCAAAATGTGATGGCTTCCACAAAACGGCTGTAATGCCTTGACGAGTTTTTTGTGGAGACTGGCTTGACCCAGTAGCCCAGCTGGTGGGGGCGGTTTGTCAGGCCCACCAGATCCTCGGGGTACATGAAGATGCACGACGGCATGTTGCGGGAGATGGCAAGATCAATGATGTCGTGCACCATCTTTGTGTTGTAGACTGGATCTGCTATCATGAGGGTGGTGTCGGCGGGAGGGGGGTTGACCCTGAAGTCCCCGTTCACAAACGTGTGTGCAGATCCTTTATCCATGGGGTTGATTATACACGGTGTCACGATTTTTCAGCCATCTAGTTGTATAATCCCGATCAAACCATTAGGAGGTGTTCGATGGATGCCAAAAGCGGAAAAGTAGAGATACGGAACCTAACCAAAAGCGGGATCATGATCAACAGCCTGAAGCTGGTCATCCCGCCCGAAGGAGCCATAATCAGGAACTCGGCAGATGGGGACGACCCAGATGTTGTAGGCCTGGTCAACATGGGTATGCTGTTGGTTGGCGAACCACGTCCGAAAACCACGAAACCGCCCGCCCAACAGGTGGAGAAAAAGGCCGAAGAGGAAAAGAATCCGGCCGACGAAGAAGCTGATCAGCCTTTCAACCACGAGAGCACGACAGCAAGCGCTGGCGACCAGATGGGCAGGGAGGCCACCATAATGGATCACGGTCAGGCGGTCAGGACAAAGATGAACCCCGGTTTGCACAACACGTCGCAGCCTCGGTTCATAGACGAGCCACCCGCTCCCGAAGCCAAACAGGAAACCAAGAGCGAAGGCAAAAAAGATGTCTCCGCCCCGCCCGCCGAAGAGGACGGGGGAAAACATCCGGCCTTCATAGAGATCGGTCGGTGAGTTGTAGGGACGCCTCTTGTGACTGGAGTATGTGCCGATCCGTTGGGGTCTGGCAAGGGTTTCGCTCAGTTCTCTGAGAAAAACAATTCAGGAAATTGTGATCGGAGAACGACACTTGAATTACAAAACAGCATGGACTTTTACTCCGTTCGAGGGCAAGGATCTGAACCCCACCACCGAAAGGTCCAGAGCCGTCCCCGCATTCGGCGGAACTGACCTCATCCAGGATATCATCAATTTCAACAGGGGGAAAACGGTTGACGTCCACAGCCGCGGCCAGTGGGCGGAAGACAGGCAGACCCACAACAAGGACGTTGATAAGGCATATCGCGAGGAAGGCGACGAATATACCATCACAAAAAGGCTTCAGGAAAAGCGCAACCGCGACTCCACAAACGATGCGAAACCAACCGAGGAATTGTGGGTGGCCCATATGCCCGGCGGCAAGGATATGGTCTTCCCGAGCCACGAGGTCGCCATAGAGGAATTGCGAAAGAGGAAACTGCCCGTCAGGATACTCGAAAGGCGATTCGCACAGGTTATTTCAGGAACCGACATCATCGGAGCGGCTCTGCAGTCGTGCGTCATGATCAGGTCGTCGGTCGGCGAGTCCACCGAAATCGGAGCCGGCTTCTGCCTCGGTGGAGGAATATTTGTGACATGCGCACATGTCGTCCAAAGGTACGACAAGTTCAACATGCCCAAGGGAAGCCCCGAAAACCGCGGAGCCGTCAGCGTCGGTCGTGAGAACCAAGCGGAACCGGCCGAGATCGTCCATATCGATTACCAGAAGGACATCGCGATACTGAAGTCGGCAATGGCCTCTGAGGCCTTGTACCTCGGGGACAGTTCGCAGCTCCAGCAGGGGGACAGGGTTTTCGCCGTGGGCAGCCCAAGGGGGTTCGAGAACAACGTTTCGGACGGTATAATCAGCGGGTTGGACAGGTCGGTGTTCTGGTACGAGGGCGCTCCGAGGTATATCTTCACGGACGCTCAGGTTCTTCCCGGCAATTCCGGAGGGCCGCTCCTGACGTACAACGACGGTAAGGTGGTTGGAATGGTGTCCATGATAGTCGGTTCCGACAAGGGACTGTACGGGCTCAACGCCGCCATCCCCGCCAGCTACATAGCGAAAATCTTGAAGGAACTTGGGCTTTCGAAGTAGAATGAGTGTTTTAAGCCCCCGTGCGGGGGACGATCCACAATAAGGAGTTACAAAATGAGCGGAAGCGTAACAACGGCGACGCAATTCACGAAACAACATCTCATTGTCCAAGCTCTGGAGGCTGTCTGCCCCGAATGGGCTGGGAAAATTGAGATCAGGCAGGAAAACCAGAACCCCAACTCCCTGACCATGAAGACCTACCATGGCACCGCGAAGGCGGATGTTGTCATCCGAAGCGGGAACATGCAGGGTCAGAACCAGGCCGAAAGGGGATTCGCCGACATGGGTCTCAGGCTTGACCAGAACACGGGGTCATATGTCTGGGACATCAGCGACGTCGACAGAGGGACATACCAGAGCCAAAACCTCAACGAGACGTATGGCAAATACGGACAGGAGTTCGAGGGAGAGGTCGCATCAGCATATGCGGCTCTGGATCTCGCCGAACAGTGCGCCGCAAGGGGTGCGAGGGCTGTCAGCCCGATCGGTGTAGTCCCCGGGGAATATGTCGCGTCGGAACACGCTGGCAAGACCTGCTTCGGGGTGCTGATGGAGATCGACGAGGATCAGCTCAGGCAGATGGGCATTGCGGTACCAGCGGCACGGTAACAAGCGAAAAATGACAGGAGAACGCTCATGAAGGTAACAAGCCTCAACAAGATGGCCGGAAGGAAGATCCAATTTTTCATTGTCGGCTACCCCAACCTGGAAGCGAAGGCGGAAATGGTGAAGGGCCAGCAGCTTGGCAACTCGTGCCACAAGATACTGAGCACCATAGTCCCAGGGGTGAAGAAGGATCGGACGTCGTTCAACGACGGCCGGCCCGACGACCTCGAGTTCGAGCAGCACGAACAGCAGAGCCGAGCCTAACGGCCTCGACTTGTGAACATGTTGCGTAAGCCCAGAAGGGGCCTCCTAGGCCAGGAATCCGGTCTGGAGGCCCCTTTCCTTTCCAAAGGGAAAAACCGTTCCAACGGGGAATAACACTTTATGGCCGAAATAGGTTTCAACACTTTTTTGCAGATGAAGGATCAGCTCCGCTGGTCGCGCGTCTCCCAGTGGGTCAAAGGACAGGGTGCCGTCAAGCACCTCATTTGGAAGGCGTTCAAGGTGACCGAGGGCAAGGTCGTCGACATTCCCCTGTTTTTCGCCTATGTCAATGTGAATTCGGCCACCAACAAGGCATCCGTTGCCTTGGCCGCGAATGTGCGTTTTGACCCAAGGGGATCTGGACAGCAGGTGATAGACTCCTTCCCGATAGGGGACATCGGATTGTTCGACGACCTGTTCGTCAAAGAAATACTCTCCGACCGATATGGTATGAAGGAGGTTGACTTCTCCTTGACACCCGTCGGAATCGACACAAGAGTTCCCGTCGAGAACATAGTCAGGAGAACTTTCCTGGTCAACAAAACCAACAAGACTATCACCAACGTCTACCTGAGGAAGATCTCATATTCCAACGGCCGCGTCTCATACCGTGTGGAGACCGTATCGGTCAGCATGGTGATCGGCATTGCCAAGGGGGCAGAACCACAGAGGATCAAGCCTCAGGTACAATCCATACGCGAAGGCATGGACGACTTCGACAGAACCGTCAGGCAGTTCAAGTCGGTTGGCTATGAGGAAAGCGCAGAATCTCCAGAGGGGGCGAATGAGGCGAACTGGGACTTCGGTCTGAACCTTCCGCGTGGCATGGCCGAAGGGATAAGAAGGGTTCTTGGCAAGCAGGATCTCTCCACGGAAAACGAAAAGTTGGAAAACCTGTTGGCCGACCTTCCACAAAATGAAGACCGCATACCCGTTGCCGCTGCGGCGGCGTTCGAAAAAACATCGCAGAATGGATCAATCTCCCAATGGTACAGCGGCCCGATTCCGGATCCATCCGTGCTCGAAAGATATGTCGGCACCCCGTCCGTAGAGGCTTCTCAGATCAAAGGAATGTTCGGTGGCGTCGACGAGGCTATATCCCTCGTCAACCAATATAACTCCTCGCTGTTGTCCAATATCGCCTTCATCTACAATTTCGCGACTTCTGGGGCATACGGTGTGTATCTGTCCGCACTCGACACCAAGATTAAGCATGCTGAGGTCAAGGACGCCATGCGCGGCGAAGGATATGCCATCGAGGAAATGCCCAACGGCTCCTTCACTGCGTCACACCCCAAGAAGTCCGAGAAGGAGATCTCCGACGAAATGAAGAGGCACTATCAGGAGGTTGCCAACATGGGTGGAACAACCTTCGGGATCAACATGAACAAGGTCATGGATGCCGCCAGAAAGGACATAGGGGAGTCGCAGGGTATGACCCAGGACGACTGGTATGACATAGCCACAATGCATTTGGCCTCCACAATGGTTCATGAAGCAACTCACGCCAAGGGCGCCCAAAGTGAGGGGCCGGCTGAGTCTGCCGAGTCCAATTTCCTCCAGTGGATACTTCCGAAGATCAATGAGAAGAGACTGCAGAGGTTTAGAGCCGAAGGCAAGGAGGACCAGTTCGCACCGCTGTTGGTCAACCCCATGGCTCGCAGGGCTTCGTTCGAGAAGTCGGCTCAGTACGGAGCCCAGTTCATCACCCAGATCCCGCATTCGGGAGTCGGGCCTGCTCCTTGGGTGGGAACGATGTGGGATGCCGGAGGCGGGCCGATTGAATCCATGTTGGAAGGCGGACGTGCGGCCGGAGACTTCCACAAGCACAACTCGATTGAAAAGCAGATGGCGACCATACGCGAAAAAAGGAATCCTGGGAAAGTCACAGCTTCTGACACCTATGAGGATCTGCTTGGCAAGGACAGGCAGCCGGTTGACGCATACAGTCACATCGAGACCCTCATGGAGGGCAGGCGCGAGCGCCCGCTCATCCTCCCAGTCAGGACGGCCGAGTCGGTTGGCGGGATCATGAAAATCGCATACATGTTCGACAGGGACGGATCGTGTTTCGGATGGATGAACAACCTCGATCTGCCCATGGACGACCGCATGATGCCGTGGCCGACATCCAAGGAAGCTCTGATGTTCGACTGGGACAAGGTCAGGGAGCAGCCCAGGTACAATCCAGAATACGATCCGATGGGGATCTACTCGCGGTGGAAGGAGCCGAGGTTCGAGCCCGAATTGTGGGACAGGATGCTTGACGAGAGGCCGGTGTTCATGACTTCGCCAGCGAGAAGATTCGCATCGTCTGACGACGGCGACGGCAAACTTCACACCGGCATCATGGCGGCGATCCTCCTGTCGGCCTACAGGGCCATCCAAACTGGGATGATGAGGGGAACGAGGTTCATAAGCCCCAAAACGATGACGGAAGCCATCAAGAAGTTTTACGGCTCCGACGGCGACCTGAAGGTGTGCGTCTTCGACGGGCCGCAGGGACACGACTCGGTGTGGGTCGTTAAGACCTCCATCCCAGACGGGAAGATTGAGCTGGCTGACAAGTTCCTGGCAAGGAAGAATTTTGATCCGGTTTCAGAGGCTGTCTGCGACTATGTCTGCGGTTTGTCGTCATCGAAACGCCGTGCCATCAAGAGAATCATGGACTCGGTCTGCGGCCTGTCCAAGAAATGCGGCTTGTCCGACATCATGGCTTTCGGGGACTTCCCGATGGCCACGTATCTTGGCGACCCGCTCTTCTATGTGGGGGAAATCGAATTCGCCGGGTCTGACCCCGACCGCTGCGTCAAACTCGGCGAGCTTGTCGCAAAAGACCTTGGCGCGAAGGTCACGAACATCGGGCAGGATCCGTTCAGGCTGTCATGGGAATGGTCCGGCATCAGGTGCGGGTTCGACGGCGAGAGAAGCCTTGACGACGGGATGAAGGCTGTTTCAGACAGCGTTTCAAACCCCTCGCGGCATATGGCTGGCCTGACGGCAGAGATGCTGTCGTACAATCCGATGGACAGGAAGGTCACGGACGTTTACGGGGTGGCCGACGCCGACCTCAAGGCCAAGACTGCCAGAACGGCTGTCAGCCCAGATGCCGCGCTGAACTGCAAGCCGTCGTCAGGAATACGAGCGGTAAGGCTCTCCATCAGGAACGGATTCAAGATCGAAGACGGCCTCCTCAGGGCAATCATGGAGCGCATGGACAAGCTGGTGGGCAGCACGTCGGAGGACGGCGTCTGCATACCGATCGTGGGGGATGTGCTTTCCAGGGATTTGGACAAGATACGAGAGAGCCTTGCGGGGTCTTTGAGGGGAACTGGGACTATAATCACGGAGGAGCAAAATGCCGACGCCACTAAGACCGAATAACAGCGACAACGACCAGTCGGGGTATTTCGACATGAGTCTCGAATCCCTGCAGTCTTCCATTTTCGCATCGCCGCTTGGCCTAAGGCAGGCTGGGATGCCCGACAAGGTGGCGGACGCCCTTTTCGAGTTCTGGGACAGGAGTTCCCCCGTGGGAGGAGAGGGGAGCGATGTGGAATTCAAGATCCCCGACGGATATCCCCAGGAAAAGGTGCTTATGCTCAAAACCGAGAACCTCGTTTTCGGGGATGCGAACGTCGTCAAACTCACCGAGAAGGCCAAAGCGGCCATCACGACAATGATCCTCGCGGAAGAGAACAACGTCAAGAGGGGAGCAGTGAAGAAACCCTACAGCGTCCTTTTGGCAGAATCGAAGATGCCCAGGAGGAGTAGGCTGGCTTTCGCGTCGGTTGACCTGACGGGAAAGACTGCTCAAGGGACAAACCTCGTTGTCCGAGCCGACACCAGCACATCTCCGAACGCCCCCCTTCCCGCCGACAAGATGCCGAACAGCAGAACGACATTTGTGTGGTCGCAGAGGGTTACTTACACCGACGGGTCGTCGAACAAACAGTATATCGTAAGGGTGTACGAATATGACGACGGGACATATGGTGTGGTGGCCTTCAACGGGCGCATAGGACACGGTCTTGCCGTGCAGCCGAAGGGGATGTTCAGGAACCGTGGCGTGGCTGAAAGCCTTGCCGAGGAAGTAGTGAACTCGAAACTCGCCAAGGGCTACCGACGGGAAGGCGACAACATGCAGGCGCCAGGCCGGCCTTACGTGATTGACGCCGCAAGAGGACGTAGTGAACGTCCGCGCGACCTCGGAGTTTCGCCAGCCATCACCCCCGACAGGACGAGAGTCGCCCCGGCCCGGCCCCGTGCAAAGCCCGTTCCGAAGCCGGAGCCGGAATACAACATTGACAAGGTGCTGAGGGAATGGAAGCCGGCTGACATTTCTGAACTTACAGGTGATGACGATGACACGCCAGTCTTTTCATAAAAGGGCCGCCAAGCCTCCGTCTTCAGATTCCCTCTCAATGAGAGCTTTCGACAAGAGGGAAAAACACGAGGATAATTTTGTACTGAAGGCGTTCGCGAATGAGGAGGGGCAACCCGACAGCTTTGTCATGAGGGCTTTTGACAGGTTCTCGAAGTCTGATTTTTCGTCAAGGGCTTTCGACAGTTACGACAGGGAGACAGGCAAGCCAACCGAAACCAGGGCGGTGCTGTCGGTGCGGATTCCGCCACACATGAGGAAGGCGGATGTTCTGAAGGCGGTTGTCGCAAGGCTGCCTGTCGGATCCCGTGCGGGGATGTCGGGATCGATGCTCATGACGGTCGAGTGCGACAAGAGGGAAGTCGGGAACGCCACCGACGTTCTTGGGTCGTCAGGTTTGCATTGGCAGGAGGAATAGATGCCAGTAATCAGGGCAGAGGTTGCAAGGCGGCATGATGAGCTTTCAGCGGGCCTGATGTGTCGAAAACGCCTGTCGAAGGACGCCGGGATGCTTTTCATCTTCGGATCAGAGAAGCCGCTGTCGTTCTGGATGGCCAACACTTATATCCCACTCCAGATAGCGTTCATCCGTGGAGACGGAACCGTGGGGCAGATAGAGAGTATGGTGCCGCTCAGCACCAAAGCCGTACGGTCATCGGAGTCATACAAGTACGCCCTTGAGGTCAATGACGGATGGTTCGAGAAGAACAACGTCAAGGTGGGGGCGAAGGTTGAGGCCCCGTTCCTTGGCATGGAGCAAGGCGCCCCAGTGGGTCAACAGCCCCAACAGCCCCAACAGCCCCAGATGACCATAGAGCAGTCTTTCAAGGACATCCTCAAGGCCGTTGACGAAACAGGGAGCAAAGTCATCGTCGAATATTCTCCGAAGGAGGGGACCGACCCGATCATCAGGGCGGTCGAGACCCCCATAGTCTTCGGCGACACCGCCGACGGCGACACTGACGGGCTTGCCACCGTATGGGACTCTGGAAAGGCCAGATATACCAGTTTCATCATAGACAACATTCTTTCAATCAAGGATCTCAACGGGAACCCCATCACGTCCTCCGAGCAACTGAGGACGGCGGCGAATGCAGGAAAAGGCCGTCTTGTGACCGAATGAGAGGTGTGTAGACGTTTCGGCTGACAACCAAAGGAGAACGGAAAATGACATTCAATCTGAAAAAGTACCTTGAGAAGACGGCGAACTACGAGGGTGCACAGGGCTATTTCCTCGGCCAGACGCGGGCTTGGATCAACTGCACGAAGAGGCATTTGGATGCCGGTTCCACGCCCAACGACGCATGGAACGGATGCCTTGACGAGTACCAGAAGGGCGACGGCTGCATGTCGTGGGTGAAGAAGTATGCCGCCGACCTTGCTGACGAGCTCCAGAAGAGGGGGCAGATATCCGGCGGGGACTATCAGCTTCAGATGGCTCCGTACTGGGACAGAATTGACAAGAAGGTCAAGGCTGGCAAGTCGGTCGGGGAGGCGGTCATGGAGACCCTTGACGAATGCAAAAAGGATGCCGACAAAATACCACCCAAGTGATCAATGCAGATCGTTCAGATATCTCAGGTCACCAGCAAGAAGAACGTCCGCTCCATTCCGGGGTCGGACGGCAGGCTCCAGTCTGCTGTGATGCGCGCCCTTGACGAGATGGAGGAAACCGGAAGGAAGATCCACAACGAGACCAAGCCTTATGCCCCCGGAAAGCCCAGCGGGAGGATGGCTCCAGATTACCCGATCCGGTGCATGGACGTATCGATCTCAGCTTCCGCCTCGTCTGCGCCGTCAATAGGCTCCCTGTTTTTCGAGGAGGACGACGCCTCAAAGTCATTTTGGACGGTCAGCAGGGACGGTGAGCGCGTCAAAATAACGGTCGGGGAACTCTTTCCGAGCGGGAAGTACGACGTGAACCAGATCCGGTCTGACGATTTCGGAAGGGCTCTGGAGTCCAGGATGCTCAGCCACAGCGGAAGCTTGGACGAGGCGAAGAAGGATTTGACCTCAAAGAATTCCTCGATGCCGTCGTTGGATGTCTCCTTGGAAAGCGTTCCTGGCAAGCCGATACTCACCGCCGTCTGCGATTCCATCCCGCTGAACGACTACGAGAGGGAAATAACCGACATCCTGAGGGGGGCTGTGTAATGGGCGTCAAAGCCATAGACGACATCAACACGCCCTTGAAGGACGCCTTGGCCGTCCTCAAAGAGGGCAGGTTGGACAAGGAAATCATACGCTGCCGAAGGAAGGACGCCGACGCCGTGATCTACACCATCACGAAGGCTTCCATGAACCTGGATTTCCTCAGCTCGAACCTCGCCAGCAGGGGCTACGGCGATCACAGCCTGCTGGGAAGGCTGAAGGCGGCATTCAGCGGTCTGTTCGGGGGGTTCTAAAGAAACGTTTTTGTAGAAGGGAATGGGGACGGAGGTTGGGAATAACAATGAAACGGGCCCGCAGGGGCGGGCGAAAAATGCCGGCAAAAAGCCGGTGCAATCAATAAGGAGAATGCAAATGAAAATGGTTTTCCCTGCTGGTGGGAAGAGGGTGGAAACGGCTCAGGTGCTGGAAGGCATCGGCGATGAGGAGAAGGCAGTCGTCGTTGACGATCTCGATGCGCAGTTCAACGCCATCAAGGGTCTTCCCGGATTCGAGAAGGAAGTTGCCGAACTCGAAAAGGACGAAGGCTCTGCGGTGAAGGAGGTCGCTGACCTCGCCGAGAAGGCGAAAGAGGCGATCGACGACGTGGTTGACAAGGCGAAGGAAGCCGTCCAGGTTTCCGAGACCGAAGGCAAGGCCGAGAAGAAGGAAGAGAAGGCCGAGGACAAGCCCTGCGACAAGAAGGACGACAAGAAGGACGGGGTCGAGGTCGAGGTCGCTCTCGACGAGAAGGCTCCGGACGAGGTCGAAATCGAGGTGAAGGAAGACGGGACAGTCAACATCCCCGGCGTCAAGGACGTCGACGGGGTCGCGAAGGAAAGCGAAGGCTGTGCCGCCAAGGCGAAGGGCAAGACGGAAAAGGAAGCGGCGAAGGAGCCCCAGTTCGTCAAGATCTCCATGCTCTCCCCCGAGAACAAGGTTGACCTTGAGAAGTTCTGGAAGGGTATCTTCCCGACCGAGTTCGTGGACGCGATGCTCAAGAACTACGAGACGAAGTAATTCGTCACAATGTTGGAAAAGGGGCCCGATCCGCAAGGATCGGGCCCCTTTGTTTTTCCGGCAAGGTGTCACAAATCATTTCTCCAAATAAAGGGAAGTTGACCCCCCTCGTGGAATATATCTTTATGGCCAACCCCGGCACTGCCGGACTGTCAATAACCGACTGGAGTCGAACAATGAAGAAACAGGCTCTGAATCTCTTTAGGACCTACAGGAAAAAAACCGACAAGGATACTACTGAGAGGAAATGGGTACTCAGCGAGGAGGATCTCAAGGAGGCCAACCCCATCATCGGGAAGATCCTCGGCGTGGCCAAGTACCGCAAGATCATCGACGAACTGAGGAGCAAGGTTCAGACGGCCACGGCGGGCGTGGTCAACTTCGTTATCGGCAGGGAGACGATGATAGCCGACGCCATCCTCAAGGCGGCCTTCCCTCCTGGATCGGGCATAGTCTACAAGGGCGTTGACGGATACCAGATCGATTGCAGCAACCCCGCCATGTTCGGCAACCCAACGGAGGCGGTGCACAAGCTTTCCTCGATCCTCAAGGGCGGAGCGAGGATGATCAACATGGACGATCTCAAGATCATCAGAGGTCTCCTGCAGGACATTCCCGGGGCGCTGACGGTTTTTGAAGGCGGATCCGGCGGAGCCCCGTCGCGGCCGAACGCAGCTCCAGCCATAGCGCCGAGAGGCCAGCCTGCCCAGGCCGCTCAACCCGCCCAAGTCAGCCAACTTGAGAACGTCCTGAACCAAATAGCGGTCCTGCTCGGGTTCCTTGACAAGCTTAGGGACAAGATCCGCGGCACCGACAGGATCAAGGATTCGAAGAACTACCAGTATCTCTGCATGGTGGAAAAGGCCCATACGGACAAGATCAGGGATCTCCAAACTCAGCTTGTTCCCTATATGGACTGGCTCGGGCAGATTGACGAATATGACGGCACCGGATTCATGGACTTTGAATATGACATGAGACGGATCGCGACCATCGTAGGTCCCATCATGGATCCGAACGCCCTCTTCAAGAACCTGAGCGACGACCAGCACATTCCTCTTGCGACCATGACGGATGAGGTAAAGATCAAGGCTCTCATGTCGGCCATGGAGCGGGCGAGCGCCGAACTGTCTCGGGTTGTGACCTCTTCGACTGGCGACATCAAGAAGACTGCCGAAGAGCTTCTGTCCTTCATCAAGACCGGCGACCCCAAGGAGGCCGCAAAGACCGTAATGACGTCGGGCACGATCGTCAAGGGCAAGGTACAGAAGCTGTTCCGGGCTCTCAAGGAAACCAACAAGATACTGATTTTGAACAACGTCGATGACGGTCCCCTGGTCTCGCGAGGCCACGAAGGTGCTCAGACGTTCGTCCATTCTCCGGTGTTTTCGAACGAATTCGTCAACAGGGATGCGAGGAAGCAGCGGTCGGCCGTTCTGGTCAGCAGGGATCCCATAAGGTTCAGGTTCGAGGGGGTTGAATATGTCACGCTCAGCGACCTTCCCGTTGACGACGAGGAGGCTCAGGCACTGATCGAATACTACAGGGACATGTACCAGGACCTGTTCCGATCAGCCGGCAAGAAGATCTCCGACGTCCGGATAGGTGCGAGCGACCTCGCCCGAGTCAGACTCGTTCTCCAGGGAAAGTCGCACGAGGCGTCGAAGGGTATTCTCAACAACGCCTTTGCCGCCGCCCACAACAAAGAAAAGGGGATCGTCGACGGACAAATGCTTTGGAAGAAGTCGGTTGAGCTCAGCAACAAGATGGTGCAGGACGGTGCGGCGGGGCAGTCCAGGACGGGGGAACGTCGCGGCTGCTATATGATGACCCCGAAGAAGACGATGGAGAGATTCATCCGCGACCCCGACACCGCATTCGGAAAGCTGGTTGACACGAATAACCGCAGGATCGAGAAGGCCGGCCAGTGGTATGCGAGGCAGGACACCGCCAGGAACGAGCTTTACGACAGGGAACAGAAGGGTTCCCTCGACATGGTCACAAGGGCAAAACTGGAAAGAAAGATCGCCAGGTGCGGAGAAGTAGCCAAGTCAAAGCTGGCGAGGATCCCCCACTTCCTCATCCTTTACGGCCCCGCAGGAAGCGGCAAGTCGTCATACGCTGAAGTGTTCGCTGGCAAATCGAATTTCCAATTCCTTGAGGCGGACTTCGGGTCGACCCGCGGAAGCCTCGTTGGCGAAACGGAACAGTGGTCGAAGGCACTCATTGACTCATGGGAGAAGATGGCCAACGTCGTCATCCGGTTGGACGAAATTGACGGCCAGATAGTCAGCGGCGAACAGGAGGCTCGGGAAAGCTACAATGCCGCTGTTGTGAAATACCTCCTGAACTTCCTCGAAGTCAAAAAGGACGTCCTGAGGGAGAGGAACGTGTTCATCATCGCGACGACGAACAACCCACACCGCATCAGGGCTCAGCTCCAGAACAGGGCTACTACCGTCGAAGTTCCTATCCCCACGACGAAGGATGGGTATCTGTCGTGGCTCCAGAACGCCGTTCCGAATATCAAGGCGGAGACGGGATCTGGCTTCATCTACGGCGCCGACCCCGAGGACGATGCCATCGCATCATCCGAGGACATGTGGAAGGCTACCGAAGAGCTGATGGGGGAAGTACAGCCTGATTATCCGAAAATAGCCGAGGCACTTGTCCCGACAGGCATGAACTTCAGAAAGCTTGCGTTCTGGTTCGCCGACGCATGGGACGCCCATATGAGGTTCATCGAGAGCTCCAGGGATGTCATGATCTTCAACAACGACAAGGATCGCTTCACCAAGGAGAATCCTGACCACATCGTCAAACAGGCCGACGGCAAGACGAAGATCAAGGCTCCGATGATCGAGGGTTTCCCGTTCACGACCGAAAACCTTGTCAAGGCCGCAACTCTGTCGCGGCCCTATCACCTTGACCCGCGCCAGGGTGCCATGAGCCAAGCCGAAAGAAGTTCCGGAGAGGAATGCATGATTTCCGACGGCGTCGCAACGCTGGAGTCCCAGTTGGCCCGCGTCTACAACAAGACCGGCGTTAAGGAGGAGGGCGGGCAGATGGCTCTGCCTCTGATGGGCGAAGCGGAGACGGAGGAGACCTTGACTGACCTCCTCAGACCGGCCGAACCCAGCACAATGGCGTCGACGGACTATTATTTCGAACAACTTGTGAAATCTGGCCTCGTTGCCACGCCCCAGAAGAAGGAAGCTCAGGAGGCGGCCGCAAAGGCTCCTGGAATCGAAAAGACTGCTTGGACAGACCCAAGGACCGATCCCAAGGTCATAGGCTCGTTCGTCTGGGGAACGGTGATGCTCGCCCCGATCAAGACCAAATTCGGGGCTGGCAAATGGGTCACAATGGAAGGCAAATAGGTAAAATGATGGGAGTTGGCGAATAATAAGCCGTTATGAATTGCAACAACGGCAATGAAGAAGGGGATTCAAGATGAGTACCATCGCAAAGACTTGGGACAACCACAGCGCTCCGACCTGGTTTGACAGTGTGAAAACAGCCGAAAGTAAGGAGGCTACTGTGCCCTCAAGAGTCGAGGCCTTCCCGAAGGATCTTGACGAGGAAGCCATGGTCGCTGAAATGGACTGTGTGGAGAAGTGCGCCTCCGAAGGCCGCCCCTATTTCTACAAGGCCGATTGGCCAGAGGAATCCGTGTCGCAGCTCAGGGAATTCGCCTGCGCGTGCGGCGTGAAGGCCGAAGCGGCCGACGAAGCCAAAAGCGTCGACGCCGAACCCGAGGCCGAGGAAACCATGTCCAAGTCCGCCAGCACGGTGACGGCATCTGCCCAAGCGGTTCCGGCTGCCGACATGAGTGTGCTTGTAGGAGATCCGTTCCACCTCGCGGATTTGGCTCCTGAGACCAGAACTCCGAAGGAAATCAAGGAGGCCCGCAAGGCCGAGAGAATTGCCGAATGGCAGAAGCCCGTTCCCGAGCGCAAGATGGATCATCCTGATGTGATGATGACCTCCCACGCCATCATCACCGTCCCCGGCGGAGACAAGCCGATGACGAGCAGGGCAGTCGGTGTCGGGCGGGGAGAGAACAGCATCGCATCCCCCAACGCCATAGGAGAGTTCGCCAAGACCGACGACTCCGGAGAGAAGCTCCATGCGGCGGCCAAACAGCGCGATGCGGCACGCAAGGCCGAGAAGAAACTCTGGCAGAAGGAAATGGTCGATAACGCAAAGGAGACTGGTGCGGGGGCGCTTTCGCGCGGATCGGTCTTCATGACTGAGTCCTTGAACGCCCAACCCGGCCTCAGGGGTGAGGTCTTCCCGACCAAGAGCGAGATCCCAGACCTGACCGCAGGCGAGATGCTCAAGGCCAAGGCCAATGATCACAAGGCGTCCATCAGCAGGCCCGCCGTCGACAAGAACGCATGGCAGGCCGTCCAGGGAGCGTCAAGGCACGAGATCAGCGAAATTTTCGCCCAGGAGCTTGAAAGCAAGCTGGGCATCAAAGCCAAGTAAGGAGCCGAAAAATGGCAAAGTTCTTCACCAGTCCAGGCGACCTCGCCGATTGGGTGCTCGAAGCGGGCTCCCCCGACAAGGCGATTGACAGGATCGGAAACCTTCCCGGCGTGGAGGCCGGTCGGCGCCTCGACATCGAGGAGACGGTCAAGAGAATATTCTCCAAGGCCGACGCGGCCAACGCCGCCGAAGTGCTCAACGGGATTCTGGCCGGAGCTGGCATCACCGAGGAGGCGGTAAGGACCGCCGAAGCGAAGGCCGACAAGGCTCAGGCGATCGACGACCTCAGGAAATCGGGGGTCATCACGTCCGACGAGCATTCCAAGATGATCAAGGAAGCCCAGATCATGAGGCAGCCTGGCGAATACGTCATGCCGCTGCGGTTCTGCCCGAAGCTCCCCAAGCAGTCCGCTGGCCAGGGGCTCATCAGCACCTACAACTGCAGGCACTACTGCCTCGACAGCATCGTCCTAGACGACGACCCCGAGAGGGTGTATTGCGCCGAGGCCATGTGGCGCCGCCACGTCATGGACAAGTTCAGCAGGGAATGGAAGGACCGCGAAACCGGACGGTGGGTGGGCGGATACATCAACGACAGGTTCCATGTGTTCCCGACAGCTGGGACGCCGGCGAACAAGGACGTTGACACCATGGGCGGCAACCAGATGGAACTCAGGCCAGACGAGAGGACTCGCATACCGAGGCCGCATCAGTGGTCTACCGAACGCAGGCTGCAGGAGCAGAGGGAAAAGGGTTCTGGGTACGACCTCACCGTGAACACATTCGGGAAGCAGGTCGTCAAGAAGGCGGCGGCGGACGGCGGGCTCAAGGTTGACACACTGGGGCGCCATGTCGGTTTGGACAAGATCCCGCATATGCCGAAGGCGGATGTCGTAGGACTCGTCAGCAACGATCCCAAGGACGACGTCTGGCGCTGCCCCAGTTGTTCCGCCGTCAACGTGTGGAGCAACGCGATAGGAGAGGTCTTCGCTCAGGTGCTCGGCCAAGAGGTCTATTCGCCCTCAGGATCGGCCTTCGACAACGTCTGCGGAAAGTGCCATACGGACTTCGTCAGATGGGACTCGCCGATACGGGCGGAGGTCTACACCCATGAGCCTCAGAAGAGGCCGCGCAGGACGACGGCAGGTTCCGTGGAAGAGGAGATCATCAACCTGGCTCCTGAGCGCACCACGCTTTCGGAGAAGGAACACTTTGACGGGGACGACATTGTGAAGGAGGCGTTCACGCTTGCCGTCGATCTCAAGGAACAGGGTTTGGGGAACGAGGATGCGGCAGTCGAGATGGCCAACAAGCTTTCGATTCCAGTCGCCAAGGCCGTGGCCATGCAGTCAGCCGCCCTCAGGAAGTTCGCCAGCCACGTTTCCGACGCATACGAGATGGAAAAGGCTGCGGTTGTGAAGCCCATGGAGGGGAAACCCGCCCCTGCGGTCGTTCCCAGGAAAAGCAAGCTTTCCAAGGCCGTCGAAGAGGACGCCGCGGAACTGGGCCTAACAGATCCGGCCAAGTGACGGCTTCCGCCCCAGGGATGTATAATGGCGGCAAGAACCCCTGCGCCGGATGACGGGGGAACGGAGAAGCCATGGCCGGACAGATAATCACGAGAAACTTGGAAATGACGTTCAAGGCCCTCAGGAGCGGCATGCCCATCCCAGAGATGCCTGAAACCCACATCATGTCCCCCGACATGAGCTCATATGCCCCGCCCGTCATGGCCAGCACCGGCAGCGGACTGGTCAAAACGGCCTCAAGCGGCATCATCTACACCCAGCCCCAGTTCTTCAGCCCCATCCACACCCCCATCAACTGGCAAATCCCGAGCAAGCGCAAGGAGCTGTACCAGTGGTCCCGCTACTATTGGGAAAACGAGCCCAAGGTTGCCACGGCGATAGAGTTCCTGTCCCGCTTCCCTGTGAATGGGTTCACACATGAGTGCAAGAACAGGCACGTTAAACGCTTCTACGACCAGTTTGCCAAGGATATCCGCCTCCTGAGGTGGCTCAGGATCATCAGCCACGAGGTGCATCTCTTGGGCGACTGTTTCCCCTTTCTTGAGATCGAATGCCGTAAGTGCGGCGGAGCGGGATACATCGGCGACCAGACGTGCGAGCACGGCGGTGGATCGTTCAAACGTCTCGTCATCCTCAATCCTGAATATGTCGAGGTGTATTCGACCCCGTTGGTTCCCGATCCGGTCATCGCCTTCATCCCCAACGACGAGCTGAGGAACCTCGTCATGCGCCGTGGCCCAGGCCACGAGAAGCTTACCGAGGAGCTCCGGAAGCTCATAGGAGCCGGAAAGCCCATCTCCCTCGACAACCGGTGCGTGTCCCACATCAAGTACATGGACAACGGCTACAACCGGTACGGCGTCGGAATCGTCCGCAGGCTCTTCCCCATCCTCGCCTACAAGACGAAGCTAATGACGGCCCAGTGGATCGTCGCCGAGCGGCTCATCCTCCCGATCAAGGTTGTCAAGGTCGGAAGCGAGGAGAGGCCGGCCAGCGCCCAGGACTTGGCCAACGTGCAGGCGCAGCTTGCCCAGACGGCCAACGACCCCAACCTGACACTCGTCACCCACCATGCGTTCGAACTTGATTGGTTCGGTGCTTGCCACGACGACCAAACGGAAGTCCTGACAGAAACAGGGTGGAAGAAATTCACGGATGTGACAGTGGGCGAAAAAGTTATGGGATACGATTCCCAAACCGGAACGATGAGCTATCAATTGCCCGAGGCAAGGCAAGAATACGACTACAACGGAACAATGGTAACGATTTCTGGCAAACACATGGACGCTTGTGTGACCCCCAATCATACGATGCTTGCCAAGGTCAGAAAATGGAATAACGACAAACTTGGCTATGATCATTCTGAATGGTGCAAGATCAGAGCCGACCAAGTTGTAGAAAACACGAAGTTCAAAGTGACGGCTGAATGGATTGGGGCCATCCCCCACGATCTTCCATATAAGAAAATCCAGAAATTGTCACATCTCCCGTTGAATAACTATCTGACATTCCTTGGATATTTCCTTTCCGAAGGAGGATTCAAGGTTGACAACGGTGTAATCAATGCGTTCCACATTTCGCAATCCGAAGGAAGTTATTGTCTTGAGGATATTCGAAGGATAATGGGATTGCTCTCAAACAAGGTTCAAGAATCCAGGGATGAGAGAAGAGAACTGGCAAACATACAGTTCATAATCAATGACAGCGCGTTTGCAAGGGAACTTGTGACACATACTGGTCTCAAGGCTCACGAAAAGAGAATCCCAAGATGGGTTCTTGATCTTCCAAAAAGCGAATTGACAATCTTGTTGAATGCCTTGATGGCTGGAGACGGCAATGTAAGATTTTCTCCAAGCACGTTGCCGAGGTTCAAATATTCTTCCGTATCTGAAGGACTTGCCGACGATGTATTGGAACTGACATTCAAACTTGGTTACAATTCAAAACTTGCTTTGGAAAAATCTGACAATCCTGACCACAGGGATATTTATCGCGTCTGCTGGGCATGCGAGTGCATGGAGGCGTCTGGCGGTGAAAGAACCGTCAAGGATAGGAATATTGGAAGAACCGAATATAACGGTAAGGTTTACTGTTTTACTATGCCGACTGGATTTCTTGTAACCCGCCGCAACGGCAAGATCGGCATTCATGGAAATTCGGGGAAGATTCTCCAAGTCACCGGAGAGTTTGAACTGATCAACCAGGAGATCCTTGACGGTCTCGGGATCAACAAGGCACTGCTTAACGGTGAAGGGCCCACATATTCGAACGCAGCGATCGGTGTCGAGGTGATGATCGACAAGCTGGAATCATGGCGGCAGGATTTGGCCGAGTGGGTCGAGCAGAAGATCTACCTTCCGCTTGCCATCATGAAAGGCTTCACCCAGAAGAACGAGTGGGGTGAGGACGAATGGGTGTATCCGCGCCTGAAGTGGAACATCATGCATCTCCGCGACCAGCAGCAGTATCGGCAGTTCATGCTGCAACTTCACGAGAAGCAGGCCATTTCAACACAGAGGCTTCTGGAATCGTTCGACATCAACTATGACGAAGAGGTCGAGCTCCTCAGGTATGAACGTGCACAGGGAGCCATTGGAGGCCCGCAGCCTGGAGCCGGCGGTCCTGGGATGGGCGGTGGGTTCGGCGGCGGGGCACCAGGCGGGATGCCCGACCTCAGCGGCCTCGGCGGCGGCGGGGGGATGCCTCCCATGCCTGAGCTTGGCGGGGCCCCTGGCGGCGGCGGGGCACCTGGCGGGGCCCCTGGCGGCATGCCCGGCGGCGGGGCTGGCGGGGCGCCCGCTCCTACGGCCGGAGCCAAACTGTCTGCGACAACGGCCAACATACAGGATTTTGGCGGGAAGGTTCTCAAGGAGAAGACTCGGGGCAAACTTGAGAAACAGAGGCAGAAACTCTTCGAGACCAATTCTGGACCGTCTAGGGATGAGAAGGGCAGGGTGATGTTCACTGGTCCCGAAAGGCAGATCATGAAGGAGATCATCGCCTCATCCAGGAGGGGCGACATCAAGCAGCGGATCTTCCCGCAGTACCCGGTCAAGTTCGGATCGGAGGAATACACGATTGATTTCGCCATGCCGGACATCAAGCTTGGCGTTGAGGTGGACGGCGAACTTTTCCATTCGACGCCCGAACAGATATCCTCCGACAGGCAGAGGGATTCCAAACTCTCCTCGCTCGGTTGGACTATGCTAAGGTTCACTGACAGGGAGGTAGACTCCGAGATGAGGCAGGTCATGGAAACGGTCATCAAATATGTGACTCAGAAAGAGGCACTTCTGAAAAGTGCATCCGAATCCCAGACTCCCCGAAAGTGACTTGTGTTGAGAACCCCGTTACGCAGTGGAACGATTTCCGGTATCTTTGTGAAGGGAAATCCACTGGGGATGGAGAATTGTGTCACTAGTGGATCCGATTAGTCGTTTTGGAGGCTCAAGATTATGACTGATGTGGCCTTTTCCAACAGGTTGGCAAAAACCAAATTGGCCGAAAAGCCCATTGTGTGGTCGGAGGCATACACTGACAGGGCAAAATTCCTCAAGGAGCAGTTTGAGGACGTCGTGGGCGAGGGAAGCTATTTCAGGTTCGAGGGCAGGGACAGTGAAAGTGGGGACGAATATTTCGTCGTAGTAGGCCCCGCAAGAGTCAAGACTCCGATGGCGATGTTCTTTGCTGGCGTCAGGAAGCTCCCATCAGACTATGCAGCGGGCGGACTCTATTTTGCCGAAATGAAGGAGGCCATGGAATATGCCGAGGAGACTTGGGGCGTCTCGAGGCCGAAGAACATGGGATATTTTGACGCATCCGACCTCCGCGGCATAGGCAAGCGTCTGAAGGAATGGCGCAGCGAAAAGGATGAAGGTTCCGAGAAGGCAGAGGAAGCTTCCACGTCACCGGTTATCGGAACGGGGAAAGATATTCCGGCCGCCAATCCAACCCCCTCCCAGAGCGTGACGCAGCCTGCTCAAACCACAGTGTCTGAAATCGAGAAGTCGGCCATGGCCGAACGGCGCAAGGGCAGGACGGGCTACCGGTGGTTCGATCTCGACAACGTCATCGCGGGGAATTCCGAGTTCGAAAGGGAGTCGGCGACGCAACCCAGTCTCAAGGCCGCCCTGAACGAGGCTCTCAACGAGAGGGCGAAAAGGCGCATGCAAATCGCCAATTGGTACGGTCCCGAAAACATGGAGGCCGACTTCTACAAGATATGGCTTTCCCACAAGCCCGACGAGGGGACGTACATGGTCGCCGTCGGTCCGTATCTCGGCACGCACTACGGTCAGGCCAAGGACAAGTTCTACATGGGTGTCAAGAAGCTCAACTTGGCCGACCAGCACGAGATTGACGAGAAGGTCAGGAGCCTGATCGAGGAGTACGCACGCGAATATGGCGTCAGGCTGACGCGAGACGACCTCAATATCCCGCTCGACGACAAGCCCATGGTGGGCGAAATAACCGTCGGCAGGACGGGGAGACAGAAGATTTATGATTCCAGCAAATGGAAGCAGAACATCCTCGACTATTACGGCGTCGAGGACGGAAAGGGAGCTGTCTCCAAGCTGAAAGAGGAATATAAGAGGCGCAAGGCCGAATGGAAAACTCAGATGGATGCGGCATACGCCAGGAGCCAAGAGTCAGGAGAGGCGTTCATGAGCCAACAGCCGCCTCCCCCGAAGGTCGACCTTTCCAAGAGGGCGTACGGCCAGCAGCAGTTCGAGGCCGTATACCGCGAGGACAAGCCCGCCGAGGTTGAGGGCGAGGAAGCTGTCGTCAAGTTCGGTTTCGACAGCCTGCAGGAGGCGGTCGGAAGGCTTGGAGCCACGATGTGGGAGGGCGTCCCGATGTCCGAAGTCCCGCCAACCACCTCAGAGGATCTGACAAATGCAAGGTTGGCACACGAGGAGAGAGTCAGAAGAGGAGAAACTCCCGCAGTATCAGTTCCTCCGAGAACGGCTCCGTCGAGGATCCCTCATCAGCCAGAGGTAAGAACAGAACCTGCACCGGCCGTTCCGGCTGGGAAACCGCAGGAGGCCAAGGCTCCCGCCGCAAAACCTCCTGAAAAACCTGTGACAAAGCCTCCGGTGAAAAAAGTGGAGGAAGTTCAGGAAACGGTTGACGTCCCCGACTTTTTCGCAAAGGCCGTCGAAGGTCTTGTGAAGCTCGCTCAGTCGTTCGACGAAAGGGGGATGCACGACAAGGCCGAAGAGGTGCACCGCATACTGAGGAAACACGTGGATTTCTGACGGAGGAAGCAGATGATCGAGAAATATGCCATATGCAGTTTTGTTGACATCGAGAGGATCGAGGGTGGATCCGCCGATCAGCTCATGAGCATGGTGAAGACGGCCGCCAACAAGATCAGCATACACGAACACACTCCGTACAAGGATGTGATCGAGGCTGAAATCAAAAAGCATGCGACAGCTCTGTTTTTCAAGGCCAAGGCCATCGTCGCCGACGAGATGAACACCAACGGCGACTATTTCTCCAAGGAAGAGCTCAAGCGTGCCGCTCAGACGTTCGTCGGGGTTCCGTTCTATACGAACCACAACAACAAGGACATCGAGCAGGCTCGCGGGAAGATAATCTTTTCCGAGTGGAACGAGAAGGACAACGCCATCTACGTCATCGCCTTCGTCGACAGGGAAGCCTACCCCCACGTGTGCAGGGGCATCGAACAGGACTACATGACCGGCGTCAGCATGGGATGTTCGGTTGAATATTCCGTCTGCAGCATCTGCGGCCAAAAGGCCGAGAAGGTCGAGGAATACTGCTCCCACATCAAGAATCTCAAGGGCAGGAAGTTCTCCGGAACCGCCAAGGACGTGAGGACGGGGGTCGTCCGCCAGTTCAAGAACGCCCTCGTCTATGAGGACAACTACGGCGTCAGGTTCATCGAACTGAGCGGAGTCGGCGACCCAGCATGCAGGAGCTGCCACATCCAGGGCGTATTCGACAACCACGAAGCTCTTCTTCACAAGGCCGCATCCGTCGAGAACAACATCTACATGTATCGAGAGTCGTCCATGGCCAAGGAAGCGAGCCAGGAGGAGATCCAGCAGCTCCAACAGGCTCTTGCGACGCTTGAACAGATATCAATCGGCCTCATCAAGAACCGACAGAACGTCGAGGTGGAGTTCGCCAGCGACCTTGTGGCTATCCTTTCCGACCTCCAGAAGTTCACGGACGAACTGGTTGCGGCGGGATACGGACAACTTCAGGGCGCTCCAGCCGTTCCAGGAACCGAACCCGTTCCTGGTATGGACTCTGGTGCGACAGCCCTCCCTCCCCCCGCCGCCGGGATGCCGAGTGTGGCTCCCGCAGTCGAATTTGGGTTGCCGTCTGCCACCCCAATGCCTGCCGTTGAGTCCGCTCCTGCCCCGGCTGCTGCCGTCGGAAGGGTTTCCGGAGCCCCAGGCAGGCCTTCCGTGAACAGGCCGACCATGCCCACCCCTCCCGCCAAACCCATGGCTGCTGCGGCGGTCGTCAATTTGATGGCGAAAATAGCTGAAAAGGCCTCCGAAGTGTTTTCCCTTATTTCACACTCGGATGCAGGAAAAACCGAAGAAATCAAGGAACAGGAGAGTTCAATGAAGGAAAACGAGAAAATTTCAGCGAATATCACTGAGCATAAGACCAGTTCAATCACAAACGGAGGATCCGCAATGTCTGATGTGAAAACCGCGGCAAGGACGGAAGCGCCGGAAGTTGTCAATGAGAAGCAGCTCGACACCGGCATCAAGTATCATCCGAGGACGGATTCGGCCCCGGATCAGGTGACCCAGGCGCAGCTCGAAGCGAAGCGCTCGGGCCAGGAACCCGAGGTTCTGAGCGAGAAGCAGCTTGATGCGAAGCGCACGGACGGGACTCCGACCGTCGTGACCCAGAAGCAGCTCGATCCCGCCCGCAAGGACGACGAGAAGGATCAGGTGACCCAGGCGCAGCTCGCGGTCCAGAGGACCGACAAGGAGCTGCAGTCCGTCACCGAGAAGCAGCTTGACGACAAGCCCGCCGACGTGTGGTCCAGGTCGGCCTTTGCGAGGAAGGCTGTGAAGACCGCCGCCGAGCATCTGGCCTCCGTGGTCAGCGTGCTGGCGAAGGTGGCTGTGAAATGCTCCGCGACTCCCGCCCAGATCAGGACGGCAGCCGGCGAAATGGTGTCCGGAACCAAGCAGAAGTCTGCCTTCCTCGACGCCATCACCTCGACCGACGCCAAGCCCGAGGCCACCGACACGCTCGACGTGGCGGCCAGGGCGAAGTATTGGGGCGGAAGGGGCATCACCATCGCATCGGCGACGGCGGCCGACATCATGGACACGGTCCGTTCCGGCCTGAAGTCCCTTGTCGCATCCGATGAGAAGATCCACCCTGAGACGGTGGCGGACGTTCTCGAAGTCGTCGCCGAAGAGGCGGACAGCGAGAAGGAAATTTCTGCGGCGGTTGACGCCATGATGGATGCCAAGCAGGCGGACTCCAAGCCAGCCGCATCCGCGAAGGACGACATCCGCAAGGCCCTGAAGACCGACAAGTCCCCGGCGGCGAAGCCGGAGGCCGTCCAGGCACGGGCTGACGAGCGGAAGAAGATCCTCGCGGCGGTTAGCAAGCCGACCCACAAGATCGAAGCCTCGATGAGCGAAATCGGAATCACAAGGGAGATGCTCAAGTCCGACGAGAAGGCGGCTCGGAAGCTCATCGTCGGTTTCGCGAAGGGCGCGATGGCCGGACAGAACAAGAAGGTCGCCGCAGTCACCAACGTGACGATTGACGGCGACGTCATCCAGATCGCGGTCTCGACGGACGAGAGTGCGGCCGAGGTGGAGGTCCCTTTGGCGGGTGAGGGCATAGGCCCCGAAGCCGCCCCGAAGGAAGGCGACGTGACGGGCGAGAACCTTGACGCCCTTACGATGCCGCCCCCGGCGGCAGCCGCCCCTGCCCCTGCGGCCCCCGGACTCGGACTGCCTCCCGCTGAGGCTCCGCTGCCCGTTGCCGGTGCGAAGGTTGAATTGAAGAAGGAAGCCCAGGTCGGCGGAGGCCAGCCCGGAACGGCTTCGAACATGCCTTCGGTAGGCGGACCTGGCGATGCAGGAACAGCGGTTCCAGAGCCGCCCCCCGCGATGGACGCCGGACTTGAGTCCTTCACGAAGGACGAGGCCAAGGGCGAGCTGCCCGAAGCCGGCGAACAGATGATGCCCGGAGCGATCTGCCCGTTCTGCCGCTCGACCGACACGACTGTCGGCCAGGAAGGCAGGGAGGCCGGCGTGTTCGAGTGCAACAACTGCGGAGCGGTGTACAGCTACGAGGTTTCCGTCACGGTCCTTAACCCCGAGAACGTCTCGTTCGAGGAGGAAGGCAAGAAGGGCCCCGAGGGCGAGGGCGAAGTCGAAGAACCCAAGCTCCCCGAAATGCCGGTTGCGGCGGTGGCGAAGCTCGACAAGGTCATGCTTGAGAAGATCGCCAGCAACGAGAAGAAGTTCGGCCACGTCTGTCCCGCATGCGGGACGGCCGACTGCAAGCCGATCGAACAGGCCGCCGGAAGCACGCGGTATATCTGCCCGAAGTGCGAAACCGAGGTCAAGAAGGACATCGTCGTCAACAAGGACGACCCCTCCGACACCTATATGAGGATCGCATGGGTCCTGAAGCCCTCCAAGGTCTCCAAGGTCGGATGCGGCGGATGCAAGAAGGCCGCCAACGAGTTCTCGGCCAGGGTGAAGGTCGCCAAGATGATCCACACGGCCGGAGTCAACTCGGCGAAGCCCGAGACGGCCTTCCCGATGGCCAACTGCGTCGAGAGGATCGCCAAGAAGTACGGCTCGAACGCCGTCGCGACATTCGGCCCCTGCAAGGGCAAGCCGCTGACGAAGTGTGTCTGCGACCAGCTTGAGGCGTTCGGCCTCAGGAAGGTGCGGCACCTCGAGAAGCTGGCGTCGGTGTACGCCCAGCCCGATCCGATGGAGCAGTGCATGAAGGACCACGTGGGCAAGAAGTACACGCAGGCCCAGGCGGAGACGATCTGCAACGCCCTGAAGAAGAAGTACGCCACCGAGGCCGACGATAACGGCTTCATCATGGCCTTCGGGGAGTCGAAGGAATTCTCAATCGATGAGTTGAGAATCATGAAAGAAAGGTATGACGCAATGACAAAGCAAGCACAGACCGCGGCTCCGGTTGACCTCGACGAGGACATCGGCGCCCCCATGGCTCCCGAGGCACCTGCCGAGGAGTTCGTCACGATCGAGCTGCCCGCGGATGTCGCCGCCGACGTCCAGGCTCAGCTGACCACGCAGACCGAACAGGCCGCCCCCGAGGCTCCCGCAGGGATCCCCGAGACGCCAGTCGCGGTCGCGGCCGGATCGGACAAGGCCGTGAAGACGGCCGCCAAGCCCGTCAAGGTTGAGAACATCGAGGGCGAGGTCGAGGCCAAGATCCCGCGCGGCAAGGCCACGCTGGGCAAGGAAGGCCCCGCCAACATCGACGTCAAGGAAAACAAGCCCAACATCCCCGAAGGCGGAACGAAGGCCAGGATGGGCGGCGAGAGCGAGAAGAACATCGATGTGAAGGCCGAGCTGCCTGACCTCCCGATCGACAGCTCCCTGATCGGCGGCGAGAAGGAGACCCAGAAGGGCATGCCTGCGGTCAGCGACAAGATCAAGGGCACCGTCATCGCCGAGAAGGGCAAGGAACTGACCAAGGAAGCCACCAAGCCCGTCAAGGTCGAGAAGATCGAGGGCGAGGTCGAGGCTGGCATCCCCCGCGGGAAGGCCACCCTTGGCAAGGAAGGCCCCGACAACGTCGACGTGAAGGAGAACAAGCCCAACATCCCGAGGTCGCCCGAAGGAGCCCGCATGGGCAACGAGGGGCCCGAGAACATCGATGTGAAGGCAGACCTGCCTGACCTCCCGATCGACAGCGCCACGATGGGCGACGAGGCCAATGTCCAGAAGGGCATGCCTCCTATCAGTGACAAGATCAAGGGAACGGTCATCGCCGAGAAGCACCAGAAGCATATGGACAAGATCTCGATCGCAAGGTACAAGAAGGCCTGCCAGGTCGTGTCCAAGCTGGTGGCGCTCGGCAAGGTCGCCGAGTCCGATCACGAGGCCGTCATTGACGACCTGTCGAAGCTCGAGCTCGAAAGGATCGAGGCGTTCGCCGAGAGGATGTTCCGCTCCGCGTCAGCCCAGCCCCAGAAGCAGTCTGGACCGGTTCTGAGCACCCCGATCGTCCAAGAGGCGTCGTCCTACGCGCCCGCGCAGCCGAAGTCCCTGAAGGACCAGCTCGCCGAGGCGTTCACCGTCGGAAGCGACAAGCTGAACGAAGCCATCAGGGAGGACGAGGAGAAGTAGCAGCAACTTGGCACAAGCCAACGGTTTGGAAGCCCCGCGGGAAGCCGCGGGGCTTCTTTTTTTAACCCCCGAACAGAATCGCATCACTTTTTCGACACAAAAGGAAGGAATCCGGACCGGTTTCGGAGAATAGGTAGGTTGTGAAGCCGCCTGTGGCGGCAGACCGAACGACGCGAAGTATCACCGACGGGGAACTAGGATGGCTCAAGGGACGGCTCAAACGACATTCGAACACTACGGCTGAATGCGGACGCTGGCGGATCCCGAAGCGGTTTTGAGCGAACGAACGAACAACAAGGAGAAAATCATGGCCTTAGTAGAGAAATATCATGTGGTGGCCGCCATGTACCCCGTCGACAACACGACGTCGGTAAGTGGTGGATCAGCACCGGCCGACATCAAGGAAGGCCAGTGGGTCTTCCTGGGAACCGGCGTGCTGGGCGTGCGCAGGGTTGACGCGACGGCAGGGGCGGTTACGAAGGTTCTCGGAGTCGCCGGCGACACCAAGAGCTCGACAGCCTCCTCCATGCCTGGCGTCAAGACCGGCTGGCAGAACAGGGTGTCGGATGGCTTCAACGAGACGAAGGCCTCGGCGAAGATCACCGTGTACTACGGCGGCGGCGAGTTCGCCACCGACCAGTTCACGAATGCCGGAACGGCCCTGAACGCGGCCGCGGTCGGCAGCTACCTGAAGGTTAACACCGACGGGGTGCTGGCTTTCGACCACGCGACTGTCAAGTCGACTTCGACTGTCGCTATGCTGACCAGGGCTGCCGGGGTTTACCCCTCGGGAGTGCCCGGAACGGACATCAACGGAGACATGGCCCTCGGTGGGGACAACGCGAACACGTACATCGAATTCAAGATGCTGATCTAAGCATCCAGAGTCCGGTGTGGAACAGAGTTTGAGCTAACCAGAACAAGGTCACTCAAGCAAGGAGAACGCAAATGTTGGACAAGAAAGCAGTCAATGAAAAGCGGGCAGAGCTCATCGCTCAGGCGATGGACACTCCCGAAGGTCGTGTCGCGCTCGCACAGGCGATGGTGGAACCGATCCGCAGGGCCCTGGAATACCAGGCGGTCGGCCGCAAGCTTCTGTTGGTGGACGAGCTGCCGCAAGGCGCCTATGCCCGCTATGAGAAGGACGTCCGCGCTACGGCGTGGGTCGTCTCCCGCAGGGGATCGGTGCCCGACAATATCGTCGAAGGCGAGGAAATCCTCGTCCCGACATTCGAGATCGCGGTCAATCCGACCGTCCGTATCTCGGAAGTGAAGGCCCGCCGGTTCTACATCGTGGACCGCGCCCAGATCAAGGCCAAGGAAGCCATCCAGAAGGAAGAGGACAGCAACATTTTCGCAGCGATCAACACGGCCGTCGCGGCCGTCGCGGCGAACCTGATCGTGTCCACTGGCGGCGCCCTGAGCATCCAGGCCCTCAACCAGGCCTTCGCCGCGGTCGAGAGCCACGACCTGACAGTCGGCAAAGTCGTTTGCCACGCCCTCCGCTATGCGGACATCAGGGCTTGGGGACAGACTGTGTTCGACCAGGCAACGATGAAGGAAGTCCTGACGACCGGACTGTTTGGTCACATCTTCACGGCTGACATCCATGTCAGCTCGAGGGTGCCGACCACGTACGTGTTCGTCATGGCCCCCGCCGAGTACGTCGGAGCGTTCCCGGTACGCCAGGACATCACGGTCCTGCCCGCGGATGACCCCAAAAAGCTGCGGCTGGGTTGGGTTGTGTACGAGGAGGTGGGCGTCGTGATCGTCAACGACTACGCCATCGCCAGAGTCGAAGTCAGCGTCGGTTCCTAATCCGCCGTTGTTCGATTGAAAATAAAAAGAACCTCCGGCAGAAATGCTGGGGGTTCTTTTTTTTAATCTATTGACAATAAAAAAGAAGGTTAGTTATATTATGGTGTAGAATTAATAAATCAAGGAGATTGTTTATGCCTCCGCCACGGAAAAAAATTGACGAACACAAACTGTATGAACAATATGTCATACAACAAAAGTCAACGACTGAAATCGCTAAGGATAGCGAATCGTTATTGGGAATTAAAGTAAGTTCTGCTTTGGTGTATTGGTCTTTGGTTCGTTACAACATACCCATACGCAACAAATCACAAAGCATTTCTATGGCGAGGTGCACACTAGATCGAAATGAGACCTATATTGATGAAGCCACCATTGAATGGATTGATGGATTTTTACTTGGCGACGGATCCATTGGTTTTCGAAAGAATGACTTTATGAATGCTAGGTTTTCTATGGGATCTGTAGAAAGGGGGTGGACTATCTATGCGGTTTCCGGTCTTAAAAAATATCAGCTTTCTAAACCAAAACAATCTGGGGAAGTCTGTACCAGAAGACCCAACCGATCTTGGTTAAGCTACAGTTTGACTCATCCTGATATTGTCCAGCAAGCAAAACGCTGGTATCCTAATGGCAAAAAAGTAGTTCCTGATGATGTCAGAATCACCCCGACAAGCCTTTTGCTTTGGTATCTTGGGGACGGCAGCTTCTGTTATGATCCTGAACACAATATCCCACACTTGAGACTTGCAACTTGTGCATTTTCTCCAACCGATATAGAGAATATTCTTATCCCCAAATTGGCCGCCTTGGGGTTGGTCTGCTCAAGGGAAAAAAGTAAGAACGACATCGGTATCCTATCGGAGTCAATCGGCCGCTTTTTCGAGATCGTCGGGCCGAAGTCCCCGATCCCGTGCTACAGCCACAAGTTCAGCATACCCGAGTGGCTCTCCCAGATCCACCTGTGCCAGATCGTGAAAAACGACAGGGAGAAATGGCGTGCCATCTATTACATCAAGAACGGCCAAGTCGAGTGCTCCAAGAGCCCCGGCGGCCACTTCCTGCTGTTCACCAAGGATCAGGCCGACGCCCTGTGCAGGAAACTTGGCAGGTGACCGCAAAAGGGTTCGGCCGCCCCGTTTGGGAATAAATAGGGAGCTTGGAGGCCGGACACCATGATAATCACAAGGGCTTTCCCGAATTTTGACGCAGGGATGAAAAAAAAGGCGATGAACAGGGAGTCCATGCTCCCGAACATTGATTTCCTTCCCGACTCGCACCTCATGGTCAACGAGGTGATATTCCTGAAGGCCGGAACCAACAGGATCGTCTGGGCGATGGTTGACGGCCCCGGCGGCCAGCCTCGGAGGATATACCTGTTCACCTATCCCTTTAAGCTGGTGGACATCAACCTGAGCCAGCTCAACGGGAGGACGGTCGGTGAGGCCCGCGTAATGTTCAACGAGGCGATGAGCGAGGCGTTCGACGCTACGAGGAGGCACATGCCGGCCGAGGCGCTCATGCCCAAACCCGGCGTGCCGGAGGATGTCGAGGTCCCCGAGGGCAAGACCGTCTTTGACCGCGAACTGCGCCCGATGGTTCCTGAACTGCCGTCCCCGTCGCTGCAGAGGGCTCAGGCGTCCGCCAAGGACAAGGAGATGGTTCCTGGCGGCAAGTCGGAGGGCATGACCGTCGAGGACATAGCGAAGCTGCACGGCGTACCGGCCTCAAAGATCGAGGAGCAGATCGAGAAGGGCGTCAAGGTCGAGCTTGAGCACACGCCGGACAGGAAGGTTGCCCGAGAGATAGCGATGGATCACCTTGTCGAGTTCGCGAACTACTACGACATGCTTGAGGCCATGGAGGAGGGCGGGGACTGCGTCCTCGAATCCCTCAGGAAGTTCGTCAAGGGGACGGGCAAGGACTGGAACTACGTCACCCCCGAGGATCTGCACAAGAAGGGGACGAAGGGGTACCACGTCGTTGACATCAGGAAGCCCGAGGACTACGCCAAGGGGCACATCGCCGGGGCTAAGAACATTTTCTGGATGGATCTGCTGGACGAGGCGAACCTCAAGAAGCTCCCGAAGGACGGAAAGATACTGCTGGTCTGCTATGTCGGCCACACTTCCAGCCAGATGGTGGTCGCGCTGAGGCTCCTGGGATATGACGCCGTCTCACTGAAGTACGGAATGGGCAAGTCTCCGGTCGAGGGCGTCCCGGTCGCCGGATGGTTGGACTACGGATACGACGTTGTGAAATGAGGGACATACAATGAAAATATTCAAGCTTGGGAAGGTCGCGCAGGTCATCCATGACGACGGGATCGCCGACGGCGGGGAGCGTTACACCGACGAGGAGATGGATCTGATGGAGGGCAAGGCGGCTCTCCGAGACCCAGACCGCAAGGTGTCAAGACGGAGGTTCGTCCACGTCCTTTTCGACGACGGACAGGCCATTGGCACAACGATCAACGGCACGAAGGACGAAATCGAGTCGTACTACATCGGGCAGGAGTTCGAAAAGTCCGACGAGACGATACACAAGGCGACCAAGGTCGAGTTCATCAGCTGAGGATGGTGCGGGATGAGGATATTCAAGCTTTCGGCAATGGACTGCGGCGGCTTCTGGCCGGCGGGCAAGGGCAAGCACCTGGACACACAGATGTTCCCAGAGTGCAAGAACTGGCCGTCGTACCAGCACAAGGGCAAGAAGAAGACCAAGAAGGCAGACGCCGACGAAGGCCTTCGGACAGAGGCGGCCAAGCTCAGATGCTCCAACTGCGGTCACCCCGTTCTCAGGAGGCACCGTTCCGGCCGCGAGGGCCTGTATGAGTGCACCGGCTGCGGCCTTGCCGTCAGCACCAACGCCATCCCCTATGAGGGGTCGTGGGCCCACAGCGAGGAGGTCAGGAAGCGCGAGGGCAAGCCCATCCCAGGCGCCGAACTGCGCAAGCTCCCCTCGGAGGGGAACATGGGATACCCCCCTTCGGCCAAATGACCTGCCGCCCCGACAATAACCCGATTTTGCACAATAAACCTCCCAACTTTAGTGTGGAAATATGGCTTACGTTGAAGACAGCCTCGACATGCCGCTGAGGGACGTCCTTGCGGCCATGCAGGAGCGCATCCAGAAGCGGACGACTTATTTCGGCGTCAAGGCTATGAAGAGCCCGATTGACCACTGGGTCTACCGCGAGCTGATCTGCGAGGCTCGCCCCGACTTCATCGTTGAGATAGGCAACGCATGCGGAGGGAGCACGCTTTCGCTGGCTCACACCTGCGACCTGCTGGGGCACGGAAGGGTCGTGGCGGTTGACTTGTCGCACGCCGGAATTCACGAGAGCGTCAGGAGCCACCCCAGGATCAGCTTCGTCGAAGGCGACGCCTGCTCAAGATTCCCGGAGGTCATGGGGATCGTTGACCCAGGATCCAAGGTTCTTGTCATAGACGACAGCTCGCACACCTTTGCCAACACCCTGAAGGTCCTGTGGACGTATTCGCCGCTGCTCAAGGTGGGCGACTATTTCATCGTCGAGGACGGCATCTGCCGGCACGGCCTTGATGTCGGGCCGAAACCTGGGCCCTACGAGGCCGTAGAGGCGTTTGTGAGGGAGAACCCTGACTATGCCATTGACAGGGATCGGGAGTCGTTTCTCATAACTTGGAACCCGAAGGGCTATCTGAGGCGGGTGTTCTGACAGCCTCTTCGACTTCGACTATCGCCACCCTCAGCGGCCTGTACCACGGGCAGTCCCTGTTGTTGGGATGGTGGCTGTCGTCCACGTCCCTGACGCAGTCAGGACATCTGCCAATGATGCTGTTGACGTACTCTATGGCTGTCACCATGTTCCATCCTCCCCGTCTTATCATTCGACAGGAACGGTTCCTTACCCTCCCGAATGTATAATGACCCAATGGAACCCCGTAATGCCATCTTGGGCGGCCGATGGGAGGATGTCCTACCAATCCCGGCTCCATACAGCTCTGTGTGGCTCTGTGTGGCTCTGTGGTGGCAGTCTAGTCAAGACGGTGTCTTGGGCATTGGAAAACTTTAGGTTGTAGACTACCGAACGAATACGTCAGCAATCGGCTATCCAACCAAGAATGGGATATGACGGGCAACAAGGGGGCAATTCATTTTGATCACAAGCTTACTGGAAAAGATCAGAATGAGTATTGGTAGATTTCTTAAAGGCCGTCCATTCATCTTCTGTCATATCCGCCTTGGCTCTGTTTTCGAACCAAGAGACAAATCTCAAGTTTTCAAGGCAAAAGGTTCCTCCCTTGCTCCGCGGATGAATGTGGTCTATTGATGGGTAGAGCCATTTGTTTTTGCCGCTGTTTATCCACAATGAATATAACTTTACAAACGAAGGATCATTGTAGAATTTGTCTACAAACACCCATCTGTTGATGCTTTGAGATCTGACGGCCTGAATGTGTCTGGTTGTTACTTTGGTCAAGAATATGAGTCGGTCAAAGTCGGTATATTTAGTGAAATCAATGTCGGTCTTGAGTTTGATGATCATTTGTTCTTGTCTGAAGGCTAATGACATTTTTTTGCCCTTGCTCCACGGGATCAATCCTTTATGAGCAATGGATATCTTATTGCGAGTCGCTTGACTCATGGGTCTTCTTATGCGGGCGGCCCCGTCTATAGGAATACCATTTTTGATAAGGACTCTTTTTATGCTGTGGTGATTGGTTCCAAAATGACTAGCTATCCGACGCAGTGTCCATTTTCCAACATCATAAAGTTCAACGATTTGCTGTTCTAATGTGATGTTCATTTTCCCTCAATCTTGGTTTAGATAGATGGTTTTCGCTCTTTGTCCCAATATGCCGAATGACATTTTGGACAAAGTACAATTTCACGCTTTCTAGGAACCCATTTATGGCCGCACCGTTTGCAGTTAACAAATCTAATATTGAATCTCATATTCCTTATTATACTCAGTGATTATGATCATATCCTCTTTTCTAAAAATCTTTTGATACATATTAGCCAGTATCGCTATAATGGTGGGGTAATATGGAAAACGTAATAATTAACGCAAAATGGGAAGATGCGTTACCCCACTTACCATCTGGCTCCGTTGATTTGGTATGTATGGATCCTCCTTATGGAGTGACCCCAGCCACATGGGATGTCAGGCCGGATTGGAATCTATTGATGTCCGAATTGGGCAGAGTGTGCGGTGATACTGGCCAATGCTGGTGTTTTGTCCGGATGCCATGGGCTATGGATGTGTATTTGGCCTCAATATCAAATGGATGGGTTTGGGGCCAAGAAATAATCTGGGAGAAACAGAACGCCGGCGGCTGCACCGTTGGTACCTTCAGGAAGGTCCACGAGAACATATGGAACTTCAAGCGGAAAAACGCCAGGACGTTCAATCTGGAGGCCATACGAGTCCCGAAGACCACCCACGGCGACAAGTCCGTCAAAAGGAGGAAGGACTCGACGACGCAGTTCCTAGGGGCGAACAACAGCTCATATTCCGACGACGGGATGCGGCTTCCGCGCAGCGTCGTGCGCTGCAGGAACATACACAGATCCGAGGAATCGCTCGGACATCCGACGCAGAAGCCGCTTGACGTGGTGATCCCATTCGTCCTCTATTCTTCGAACCCCGGGGACCTCGTGGTTGACCCGTTCTGCGGGACAGGAACATCCCTTGTAGCAGCCAAGATGTATGCCAGAAGGTGGATCGGCGTCGAGAACGACCCGCAATGGCTCAAGGTGGCCCAGGAGAGGCTGAATTCGACGGCCGTTTTGGATCACAAGCCGACGGTCGGGACACAAGGAGAAAGCGACCTTTTTGCCGAATGATAGTTTGCGGCATGTGAACCGCAGGAGAAACGTTTATGAAGAAAATGATCAAGGAAGACGGCAAGGTGGTTCTGACGATGTCGAAGGCCGAATGGGAAAAGATCGGAAAGGACAAGGGATGGGGCATGGAGGCTCAGGAGCTTGAGAAGAGCGCACAGGCGTCTCCGAAGGCCGAACAGGCTCCCGAAGCCCCGGAAGCTTCGCCTGCGGCAATGGTGGTCTGCAAGGTGTGCAGCTACGCCAACAGGCCCGAGGCGTTCGGAGCAGGATCGTGTCCGAAATGCGGATCCACGTTCCTTGACAGGTAATGTCCCCCTTGCACGGTGATTCGATGTGGATGGCTACTCTCGACGACGGCACTGTCGTGGGGGAACGCGACCGCGGATGGGGTGAAATCCGCAGCCGCGTCGTCCGCCTCAGCCTCGTCTCCAACGGCAGGCAGTTCAGCCTGCCAGACCGGCAACCCGAATATATGCAGGCTAAGACGGCCAGCGTGCCGCTGGCCGGCGGAGTCGCCGAAATAGAGAGCCGGTGGATCGCATGCCGCACCGCTGGAGGCTCAGTGGTTAGGCTAAGGGTTGACGAGAAAACCGGCAACGCTTCCATAGAGGTGGAATGAGATGTCCTCTTCCTCAGAATCTTCGTTCTCTGTGTCGTCTTCGTCGTCGCTCGGCGAACTCGCCGTTACGGTAAGGACGCGAGAATGGGACCCCGTTTCCAAGACGGTGGTGTCGGATGACGCCTCGGCCGTCTTCTTCGGCCCAGTCGCGCTTCAGTCCAAGAGCCCCATCAGGGTCGTGAACATGGTTGTCGAGGGGGCGTCCCAGGTCGCCAACGTCAAGATAGGCCTGACTCGCGTCAACGACGGCAGCTATCCGGTGAACCAGACGTTCTTCATAGGGGTCTTCGACTCCCTTGACGACGTTGTGGAGCCGACCATTCCGTTCCCTGGTGTCAACTGGCGCGAGCACAACGACGACCCGAACAACATATCGGTCGGCCTGAAAACCGGCTCTCGATTTGAGTCCAAGTTCGTAGCCATCATGGAAAAGGCTCCGCCTAGGCCTTGCGGGCCGGTGCGGTGCTCGTTCGAATGGTTCTTCGAATTCGTTTACGAAAAGGAATAGGCTGGGCAAGACATGCAGAATGAAAAGAACGTGAAAGCTGGAACCGCTCCGAAGACGCTGATTGACACGAGGAAGGAGCAGATCTCGGCCCTGATTCGCATAAGGCCGTGCGAGGCGGTTTCAGTAGCCAAAAAGCTAGTCGGCGAATATCCCGACGACGATGACGCTCTCGTGCTGTGTCTGAGCACGGCCGCGAAAGCCGAGATGCTGGGTGTTACCGGATCGATGTCTGAGGAGCTGAGCGGGCTGGCGCAAAAGGCGTCCGAAAGGCGTTTCTTCAACCCCGACCTGCTGTCGCTGTCGGTCGCCTCCAAGGTGCTGACTGGCAAGGCTCTGGCATGCGACGACATGGCTCTGCTACGGAGGGCTTATGCCCTTGACCCGCGAATAACGAATGTGACGATGAGGGCTGTGCGCGACAGGCTGTCCGGAGACGAGCGGAAGGCTGTCGAGGCCATTGTCGGAACGGAGGATGTCTTGTGAAAATATCGGTGGCGTCAAAAACCGAACTGGATGCCGTCCAGCTCGCCACGTTTGCCGACTCCATAAGGCTTTCCCGACACGACAACGGCGACGGGATGGACAAGGAGATGTTGCGTCTCATAGACAACCTCCCGTCCCGCCAGGCCATACTCACAACGATGGACGACGCTGAACTGTCTCTTCTGCAGAGATCCGTCGGATACATATGGCGCAAGCTGACTGGCAAGAGCATCCAGACCATGGACATGTCGGCGAACCCGTCGTCGAAGACGTTGGACGGCTGTTATTGGATGCTCCCAGGAGGGGTGATGCTCCATGGGTTGAACCATTTCAGCACCGCCAAGGATCACAGGGACATCATATGCTCCATTCTGGGAATCAACCCGTTCATCTTCGAGCACAAGCTGTCCTCCGACCCAGAGGGCCTCGTCGGCCTTGTTGTGTCGCATGGCGGCGTCAGGGTCCTTGCCGACAGGAACAAGTCCTCCGTCTACATGCAGGTCAACGAGAAGTCGTGGCCGTGGGCTAGGGACAAGGCTCAGCGGATGTATCACAAGAACAAGGTCATCAAGATCCTCGACCTCTCTCAGCCGTACCTCGGCTGGGAATCAGGCGTCTCCGTGATAATCAAGAGGCCGCGGAGCTGACGCGGTTGTATAATCCCCTGCATGGCACCCATGAAGTCCGCATATGAACTGGCCTGGGAAGGCTCCGCTTTGGCCCGGAAGGGCGAACGCAACGAGCCTGCCGAGGAGCCCGCAAGCAGATTCGTCGACGACCTGCCCCGCAACTTGTGCGGCTCAAGGAAGGAGATGGACGAGGCGATCAAGGAAAAGAAGCTTGACGAACTGAAGCAGAAACAGGCTCGCTTGGCCGAACGCGCAATGCTCGACATGGCCAACCATCCGAAGCCTAGGCCTCCCGCTAGGAGCAAGCTGGAGGTCACCTACGCCGGCCCGTTCCTGTCCAACAGCGGGTTTTCAAGGATGAACAGGGAAATCGCGTTCCGTCTCAGGACGAGGGGCGTCAGGGTAAAGGTCGAGACAACTGGCGAACAGGAACAGGTGTCCGCCTCCGACGCCAAGATGATCGGAGCCATGACGCGCGAAACGACGTCCGGCAAGGAGCCGAAGATCTTCGGCATGACGATCCCGTCGCTAATGGCTCACGGCGGCAGGAAGATACTTTACACCATGGTCGAGAGCTCAAACGCCGTGCACCCCGAATATGCCGAAAGGGTCAACCTTGGCAGCGAGGCGTGGGTCCCCAGCCAGTACCTCAAGGACATCATGGAACGGAGCGGCGTCAACGTGCCCATCAGCGTCATGCCGCTGGGCGTCGACCAGAACACGTTCCGTGCCGACACGACTCCGATGCAGCTCCCGCCGTATGTGAAGTCGTTCCGGTTCCTCAGCGTCTTCTGGTGGGGCCTCAGGAAGGGCTACGACATCCTGCTGAAGGCCTACCTAAGGGAGTTCTCTGCGGATGACGACGTCTCCCTCATCATATCGTCGAAGCTTAACAAGGGGAGGGCTCCCGAGCCCGACGACATCGTTGAGAAAATCAGGCTGTATGTTCGGGCGTCGAAAAACCCCAACCCGCCTCACGTCATGCTTCAGAACGAGATGCTCACCGACGGGCAGCTTGCGTCGCTCTACACGGCCTGCTCGGCCTTCGTCCTCATGTCCAGAGGCGAGGGGTTCGGCCTGCCCATCCTTGAGGCCGCCGCATGCGGCCTTCCGGTAATCACCACGAACTGCACAGCCCAGTCGTCCTACCTTTCGGCGGACGAGGCGTTCCTCATCGATCCGGAGGGCTACGAGACGAGCGTGGCGACGGGAGGATCGGCGTCCGACATGGCCAAAAGCTGCAGATGGTACGAGAACCAGCAGTTCCCGATTTTCAGGGACAAAACGATAACCGAACTCGGAAGGGTCATGAGATCGATCTACGAGGGCAAGTCGCAGGCGACGGCGAAGGCGGCTAAACTCCGCCGAAAGGTCGTTGAGACCATGACTTGGGACGACACGGTTGACAGGATATTGGAAAGGCTTTCGGAACTTGCTGAAAAGGAGGAACGGAAATGAACTGCATGGTGATGTGCGAAATTACGCTGAGCAAGAAGCTGGAGAAGTTCGTCGAGCCAGGGGAACCGGTATCCATACACATCGACTCGATCCGCGGCAACAGGGGAAGGGGCATGATGAGGATAGTCCTTCCCGAGGGCATCGGCCCAGCGGCACTTAATTCCGTCGGCGAAACCAGCCTCATATTCAAGGTGGTTTCGGCCGAGGAGGACACTCCCAGCATCGGGTCTGGCCATCCAAACATCAGCATGTTTAGCGGGTCGGCCAACGTTGACGGAAAATCGGCCCTTGAGAAGAAGATGTTGGCTCATGCGGATGCAGACTCCAGCCTTGGTGATCCTCATCCGATGAGCAAGGTTCAGCCGCAGCCTCTTCCTCCGGAAGTAAGGCAGCCGAGCCCTCAGGCGCGCGAGCAGCCTGTTGTCGGCGGAATTCCACCAGTCCAAAGGCCGCAGCCCCAACCCCAGAGGCGGCCGGAGGCGATTGACGACGCAAAAGCCGTGATGTCATACGACGACCTCATGGCGGCGGTCGCCGAGGTTAGGGACATTGACAGGGAAGTCGTCGTTCCCAAGGCTGGGATGAGCAAGGAAGCCCGCGAGGCGGCAATATCCGCCTTCAAGAACATCCCAAGGATGTCCACACACGTCTATGTCAAGAACCTGCTCAAGAGCTGTCTGGTCATACAGGACATGCCCCTGAGCGAGCAGTCATCCGTCTGCTTCCAGCCGGGCGAGGCGTGCGACCTATCTCGCTTCCCAGCCAAGCTGGTCAGGGACAGCAACGACCTGAGATGGTGCATCGAAACCGGCAAGATCGGCTTCTCAACCAGAGCTGAATATGTGAAGTATTACGAGTCAATGTCCGGCCAGCACGACGACGGGAGGGGCCTCAAGGTCTTCGGGTCGCGGCGCGAAGCCGAAAGGGGAATGGGTATGGGCGACGCCCCGTCCGTCGAGGACGACGGGAAGACGATAGACGTCGAGGACAGGGACGGGGAGGTGCCTTTCGGGGACGACAGGGGTATGGAAAGCCTCCTGAAGACCATGCCGACTCAGAAGTGATTGCCGCCTAGGGCATAAGACGGGGTCGTCTAACCTGAAAGTTGAAAAAGGTTTGACGGCCCCTTTTCGTGAATAAGAGGGGAGAAGAACCGTTCCGTTTGAGCTGCGGTCTTATGAAAACAAGGAGTTGGCCATGTCGATAAATTTCTATCCCGACAGCGTTGTGAAAATGAGGACCCACGTCGTCGACAAGCTTCAGAAGCCCGACGTGCTGTATTCGTTCAGGGGGATGCAGGACATCACCGCGACCCCGCTCAACGTGACATGCTGGAGTCCGAGGAGCTGGGAGATCAGGCGCGTGAGCCTGCATTTCAGCAACGCCGTCGCGAAGACGTATCTCGGCGCCATCGCCATAGATGCGGGGGTTGTCACCGGAAAGAACGACACCATATGGTTCAGGCCGAACACAACCGGATCCCAGAACATCGTCCTGAACCAGGGCGTCTACACCGGCACGACGCTGGCGGCCGAACTGAAGGCCAGGTTGGACGCCAACGCCGCATTCGTCGCACAGGGCGCAACTCCGTTCACGGTCAGCTACGCCGCGTCGACCGGCCTCTTCACAATAACGGCGAACGGAGGGAAGACGTTCTCATATGACAACGTCAATGTCACAGTCCCCATGAACCGCAACAGCAGGGCCGGGAACCTGTTCGGCCTAACCGCGGATGTTGGCCCGGCGGCATCCATCACCAGCGACACCCCCGTGATGGGTCTCGGGCAGCTGACAGGATACATAGTCGGTTCAGCCTCAACCGACACTGACATCGTGGCAACGGATGTTGTCTCGATGACGGTTGACAACGCTTTCGTGCTGACAGCAAACACCGTCGCAGCAACGGTCGCATACGAGGTGGTCTACAAGGTTCTGGACGTTTAACGCGAGATCGGAAGACAGCGCTATGACTTTGGACTCCTTTGAGGAACAGTATCGGAGCTTCTTCGACAGGGCTCCCGCGATGATATGGCACGTCAGGGAAGACGGGGTCATCATCCGAGCCAATCCGGCCGCCCTGTCAACGTTCCAGATGCAGGCATCCGAGGTGGAGGGGCACAACATCTGCGACATATTCATCCCAGGGGAGACCGAATTCTGCGGCAACTACAGGATGGTCCTCGAAACGGGGGAGGCGGCTCAGGGAGGGGTCGAACTTGTGAAGGCGTCCAACGGGACCGAAAAATGGGTCATGTCCAGCATGGCTCCCTACAAGACCGAGAACGGGGCCGTTGTAGCCATCTGCATATTCGCGGTTGACCTTACGGAGCAGAAAACCGCCGAATGCAAGCTCAGGAAGAGCAGCAGGTCGCTTGAAAAGGCCAATAGGATCCTCAGGCTGGAATCCAACCTGTCAAGGGCCATACTCGAGGAGGATTTCGTTGACGTCCACGAGACCCTTGAGGATGTCGGAACGAAACTCGGCTTGAATTCGGCGTTCCTGTACCGGATGGAACGGAATGACGCCATCCTGTCGTGTTATTGGGAGACTACCGGGCTGAGGCAGTTCCCCGAACGCATCAGCCTTGGAGAATCGGCAAGAGGGGTGCTCGACTGGACGATCGACGGCAAGCCGGTGTGGGGCAAGCCAGCCAAGCTTCCCGCGGAGGTCAAGCCCCTGATCACCCCCGAAATCGAGGGGATAGTCGGCACGGCCGTCCTCATACCGATAGCGTTCCCAGACGACAGCCTCTGCGTGATGGGCTTCGGCACCGTCAACGGACGCTACTGGAGCGAGGAGGAGGTCAAGGCTCTGTACGGCCTTGGAAGGCTGATAGCCCTGCTTGTCAAGGCGTCCCAGAGGAACCGAGAGATGCTTTCGATGATGACGAGCAAGTTTTCCGAAATATCTAGCATTTTGGAGGCTGTCAAGCCGGTGCACGAATATGCTGAGTAACAATGACGTCCAGCTTTTTTACAGGCTTTTGGATTCGCTGGGAAGTTCCCTCAAGGAGCTCGCGGTCAAGTACGAGCTTCTGGTCAGGGCTTCCGACGGTAACGCCAAGGGCACGGCCGACCTGTCCAAGGATGTCGCCGGGCTCGAGCGGTCATTCGACAGGATAGAGGGATCCCTCGGTGAGTCGAAGGAAAAAATATCGTCGGGGTTTGCCGCTGTCGAGAAGGCGATCGAGAAATGCAACAACGACATATCGGAAATAAAGGAGGTGGCGACAAGGATATACAGTTCCGGCGAAATCAGGTCCCAACAGATCTCCGAGATCGTAAGCACGATCAGGCACCTTGACGGCCATATGGACGGGTACAACGAGATGCTCGGGAAAATAGACGGGAAGGTCGGGGACGCAAGCGGGGTTGCTGGTGAGATGAAGGCCGTCCGCCAAGAGCTTGAGCCGGTCATAGCCATGTCGAAGGTTCTGAGGGGCCCGTTGGAGGCGGCGAAGGAACACCTCAAGAAGCCGGCAACCATCCTTCTGGCTGTTTACGTCCTGTTCGCATCAATAATCGCCTTCTCTAAGATGACTTCGTGGATATGGGATAGGATCCCTGAGATCAGGAAAGCCAATGTGTCGGCGCATTCGGCAACGAATGCTGTGGTGAATGCGGCGACGAACGCCGCGGTTAGCTCGAACGTGGTCGCGAGACCCAGATAATGACAGTAAGGAGCAGGAAAATGACAACGACAACTACTGTGTTCAACCTGAAGAAGGTTCTCGGAAGGGACTTGCCAGAGGTGCTCGACAGGCGCACCAGGAAATGCCCGCAGTGCGGCGGGGTTGGCTGGGACGACAGCACAGTCCGCGTGGCGAAATGCTGCCGGTGCTCTGGATCTGGAATAGTGAAGCTTGCCCAGACCGATCCTCAGCAGCCCGATCCGCCGAACAATGCGGAGGCCGGGGCGGACATCCCTTCCCCAGGGGATCCTGAGCCTTCGGCGACCACTCCCCCTGTTGACTTCGGCGACACGCTGGCCGACGACGACCTTCTCGGGAACCTCCCGTCGGAAAACGAGATCCCGCCGGAACAGCTGAAGTCCGACATCGCCGCCATGCTGTCATCCAGCTTCTCACACACGGTAGCGGCAGTCTTTGACCACGTGTCGGGTTTTGACACCGAGATGTCGTCAGACAAGAGGGCGAAGTATGCCGGACAGGACCAGCAGATGGCATACTACATCTACCAACGCCTCGACGTGATGACTCCCGAACAGCTCAGGAGCACGTTCAAGGTCTTCAGGAAATGACCGCATGAAGGTAAGGCTGACAAGAAGCCAGTGGGAAGCAATCGGAATGCAGGCCGACTGGATTGACGCCGGGTTCGGAGCCGAAAGGTTCAAGTTCTTCAGCGGCCCTGGGGTCTACTGCGTCTGCCCGTGGTGCGGGCACACCAAGGGGTCAGTAAGGATGATGCCATGCGAAAGGCTGACATGCCCGCGCTGCGGCAGGGCGAAGATGGAGAAGAAGTACATCAGGGGGAAGGAACAGATGTCCCCGAGGCAGTTCTGACATGATGATATTGTCACAAGGGCAGGTGTCGGTTTGGCTCGAAAAGGCTGCGGCCGCGATCGAGGAGGGCCGCACATTCCCTAGATCCATGCCGTATGCCGGCATACGGGTGGCCCAGTTCGAGACGCCGGTCGATGACGACCCGCTCGCGGAACTTGAACCGGTTGACCCGAGAGTAGGCAGCGAAGAGGGTGGGAACCTCGCAAGAATGAATGCCCACATTCTGAGGATGAGGGGTCTGAAGCCAGGCGAAGCGGTCGTCAACCTGTCAGCCCGCAGGCGAGCCATAGGATCGACGGCCAAGAACCGGGCCAACAGGAGCATCCACGAGCTGACCAAGAAGCTCTGTGACGCCATCCCACTGAAGGGGATATTCGACGCACTGGTCGCCAACGGGATGATACCGGTTGACGACGACGGCTCGCAGTGGAGCGGGATGCTGATCGGCGGGCGGGATTGCGGCGACCCGGAAGGAGCCTCCCAGAGGGCGGACATATCCCTAGCGGCGGTGCTGCCGGACTATACCGTGTTCCCCGCGAACGTTATGCTTCACATCTCATGGTGCAAGATCGGCGACAGGTATGAAGTAACCGCATATGTCGGATGAGGAGAGCAAAATGGACTTGAAAATAACCCCGGTCATCAAGAAGCAGAGAACGAGGGTCGAGGACTTCGAGGTCTGCCCGCACTGCATGGGGGAGATCATGGAGAAGTCCATATACATCGATCCCGAGAACTATGTCTATCACCGTCCATGCAAGGACAAGGGGCCGATTGAAAAACTGACCCCCACGCCGTTGACATGGGGAGCCGACGGGGTACTTCGCGCCGCCAGCAAAAAGCCCGACGGCATAACGAAAAAGGCGGTGATCACCAGGTCGCAGTGGGAAAAGGCTGGCCAAAAGGCCGGATGGCTCAAGACGGCACAGTATGACGATGACGACGTCACCCTCACCGCCACGTTCAGGGGCTATTTCGATATGAACGTCGCAGGACGAGACTGGGAGTTCGAATACTCCGCAAAGATCTCAGGTGATCCGGATAGCGACAGGGTCGAGGTCGAACAGCCAGGAGAGATGCCAGACGACCTCTGGGGCCAAGTCTGGGAGCAGATTGAGGACAAGGCCAGGGAAGTCGCGGAAAACAGGTACCTCCAGAAGGTCAACAAAGCCTGATCCAGAGGAAGGAGCTTTGAAACATGCCAGCGGTGATGACAAGGACAATGGCCCTCCAGGGCGAGTTCGTCAGGCTGTACTGCGTCTTCGAGCACGACGGCCAACTGTACGACCCGGCCGCTCAGCCGCGGGTCATGATCGTTGACAACAACTGGCACCAGGAGTCCAGCTCCTCCAGCACCGCCTCGTCGGCGTCGTCGCTGTCTGAGACCGAGATGTCGACCAGCAGCGGCGGAAGCTCCTTCTCGTCCAGCGAGTCCAGCGGCCCCGTGTTCGGCCCGTTCTTCGCCCAGAAGGAGAGCACCGGCGTGTGGTTCGTCGACTGGCTGGTTCCGGCCAGCCTAAGCCCAGGCAACTACTACGACGTCTGGACGTTCAGGTGGGACGGGTCGGG
>Ga0315288_10000382_pt1 | contig 55935 bp, 54 predicted proteins | sample YL17G11_20_MG_FD_203454 | JGI IMG/M metagenome (GOLD analysis project Ga0315288, IMG submission 203454) | Sediment microbial communities from Yellowstone Lake, YNP, Wyoming, USA - YL17G11_20 | ecosystem: Environmental > Aquatic > Freshwater > Lake > Sediment | place: USA: Wyoming | collected...
CTGACCTGCATCGCCGGCAAGTACAGCATCGCCTACGCCTGGGAAGGCCCCTCTGCGGGCTTCAAGCGCTGGGTGGAAGGCTGCGCCGTCCCCGGCATCTGCAACATGTCAGCCCTGAACAAGTACGACACCCTGCTGCTGCTGATCAGCGCAGCGGGCGTGACCTGCCAAATGCCCGTCGCTCCATAGGTAGGCGCTGAGACAGGGGGAGGGCGGATCATCGCCCTCCCCCTTTCATATATTGCATCCCTGAAGTGGCTATGTTATCATCCGCGCTTGGCTGCCGGAAAAATCAGCGGCCGCAAAGGGGGGGTTGAATGCACCTGACGATCGATGGCTACGGGGGAGACCCGGGGAGGTTGGCCGACGAAAACCTGGTGCGCGCGCTCTTGAACGAATGTCCGACGGAGATCGGGATGACCAAGATCGCGCCGCCGTACGTCTGCCCCTATTACGCCTCGCAGCCCGCCGACTGGGGTATCTCCGGCTTCGTGCTCATCGCCGAAAGCCACCTCAGCATCCACACCTTCCCCGCCCGGGGTCTGGTGTGGGCGGATATCTTCTCCTGCAAAGGCTTCGACGCCGAACGCGTGGTGGAACGCGTGAGGCAAACCTTCGCCCTCAGCGATACGCGTCTCCACCTGCTGGAGCGGGGCCTGGAGTACGCTGAGCAAGTGGCCCCCTTAGCCGTTGCCCCGTCCGCCTGAGACGGACTAGAAAAGAGCCCCCAATGGAAGACCCCTTTCCCGCATCGGTGATCCCTTTTGCCGTGAGCGAGGGCGCCAGCGCCGCCGAAGTGGTGGAACGCATGGCCGGCACGGCCTTCCAGGCGCGCAACCTGGGACAGGCGGCCCACATCTGGGATGCCATGCTTCGGGACGAGGTGACGATCTTCTTCGGCCTGGCCGGCGCGATGGTGCCGGGCGGCATGCGGCCGGTCGTCACCTACCTCATCGAAAACCGGCTCATCGATTGTTTGGTGTGTACCGGCGCCAACCTGTTCCACGACCTGTACGAGTGCCTGGGCCACCGCCACTGGCAGGGCCGCCCAGGCGCCGACGACGTGGAACTGGCCCGCCGTCGCGTCTACCGTTTCTACGACACGCTGGCGGTGGAACACGACTTCACGATAGGGGAGCGCTTCGTTACCGACTTCTGCCTGACTCTGGACCCGGAGCATCGCTACACCACGCGTGAGTTCTTCGAGCTGGTGGGCCGCGCCCTGATCCCGGTGGCCAAGCAGGAGGGCATCCTGACGGCGGCGGCGCGACACGGTGTGCCGATCTACTGCCCGGCGGTCGGCGACAGCGTCTTCGGGCTGTGCCTGGCCGAGGCGCGACACCGCAACGGCCAGACCGTGACCTTCGATATCATTCGAGACGTGCTGGAGATGACCTGGATCGCCACCCAGGCGCGGGCCACCGGCGTGGTCTATATCGGCGGGGGCACCCCCAAGAACTTCGTCCAGCAGTCGGCGGTGGCCTGCTACATCTTCGGGCGCGAAAAGCCCGGCCACAGCTACGGGGTGCAGATCACCATGGACGAGCCCGATTGGGGCGGCCTCTCCGGCTGCACATTCGAGGAAGCCCAATCGTGGCGCAAGATCGCGCCGGAGGCCAGCTTCGTAACCGTGCGTTCCGAGGCCACGATCGCGCTGCCCCTTATCGTGAGCGCCCTGGCCGAGGGCAGCGCCGAAGCCATCCGGCAGCGGCGGCGGCCAGCCCTCTCGTTCGAGGGTCTGGCGGAGTAGCGCACCGATGCCCGTAGCTGCAGGGCCTCAGCCCTGCTTTGGGAGCCCGCGGGGGCGGAGCAAGCGCCGCCCCTACGTTTGACCCATGCCCGACGAACGCTTCTTCCCCCGCACCTTCGCCGCCATCCCAGACGAGTACGCGCGCTTCGAAGCGGCGCGAGTGGTCATATTGCCCGTGCCCTACGACCACACCGCCAGCGGCCTCGCCGGCTCGCGCGAGGGGCCGCGCGCTATCATCGACGCCTCGGAGGAAATGGAGCTGTACGACCTGGTCCTCGGGCTGGAGCCTTTTCGCGTCGGCATCCACACCCTGCCGGAGGTGGCGCCGCTGGCCGGCGACCCGGCGGCGATGATGGAGCGCATCGAAGCCCTAGTCGGCGAGCTGCTGGACGCCGGCAAGTTCGTGGTGACGTTGGGAGGCGAGCACACGGTCGCGGTGGGGGTGGCCAGGGCCTATCGCCGCCGCTTCCCGAGCTTGTCGGTGCTGGCGCTGGACGCCCACGCCGACCTGCGGCCCGAGTACCTGGGAACGCCCTACAACCACGCCTGCACCCTGCGCCGCCTGGTCGAGCTCTGTCCCGTGGTGCAGGTAGGCCTCCGCAGCGCCGACCGTCCGGAGCACGATCTCATCCGCGAGCAGGGTCTGCCCTTCTTCACCGTCGGGACGTATCGGGCTCTGGAGGATGGGCCGGCGGAGGTGGCCGCCCGGCTAACGGCGGACGTCTACGTGACCATCGACCTGGACGCGCTGGACCCGTCGGAGATGGCGGCGGTGGGCACGCCCGAGCCGGGCGGCCTGCACTGGGAAGAGGTGTCGGCCCTCCTGACACGCGTGGCCAGCGAGCGGCGCATCGTCGGCTTCGACGTAACGGAGCTGGCGCCGAGGCTGGGCCCCTTCGCCAACGCCCAGCTCGCCGCCAAGCTGACCTATCGCCTCATCGGCCTGGCGCTGGGCGAAGGCTCCTGATCTGCTCTAGGTGGGCGCGGACGTGCTCGGCTTGTTGCTCAGCGTAGCCGCTCACATGTATCGGGCCGCGCTCCTCGTGGCGGCCGCCGCGCTGCCACTGCTCCTCGCTTAGCCTTTCCAGCACGTAGGCGTTCCCGCCCGAGAAGGCCCGCAGGGCGGTCAGAATCAGCGGCATACCCTCGGTCTGGTAGTCGCGATCGCGGGCCAGAGCCTCCTGGTCGTAGGCGGAAATCAGAGGCTCGTCCTCCTCCACCATGCGCCGGATACGCTCTCCGTCGATCTCCAGGGAATCGCGCAGGTGCGCGCAGACCTCCTTGATCGACCACTGGTCGGGCGCCGGCCGGCGGCACAGAGCGTCCTCATCCAGGTCGCGCACGACGGCCTCGACCTCGCCGGGCAGACCCCGCAGGGTGTCTACGATCTCCTGGCGGGTCATGGCTGCTCCTTTCTACCCGGCCGTGATTCCGCTCTGGCGGCGCAGGCGTTCCTCCACCTCCGCGCGACTGGGGACGCCGGCAATGCCGACCGCCTCCACGGACACAGCGGCCGCGGCCGCAGCGAAGAGCGATGCCCGCGCCGCGTCGTCGGTCTCCAGGTAGCGCGCCAGGAAAGCGGCGGCGAAGACGTCGCCGGCGCCGGTGGGGTCCACCTCGCGGGCCGGAGAAGCCGGCACCTCCTGCCACCGACCGTTCCACCACAGGCGGTAGCCGCGGTGGCCCAGGGTCAACACGACGATCGGTACCTCGGCCGCCCAGCGAGCCAGCGTCTCCTCCGTCTCGGCCGGCGGCAGGTCCTCCTGCGAGACGAAGAGGGCCCGGGCGTGACGCGGCTGCCACCCGCGTGGCGATAACTGGCCGACGCGGCCGTCGGCGGCGACGGTGCGCAGCCACCCTTGGGCGGAGACGGCCACCAGCGAGCGGGGGAAGCAGCGAGCCGTCTCCTCTTCCACTTCAGCGATCACCGGTCCCAGCAGGACGATGCGCGCTGCGCCCAGCTCCGGCGGCACGTCGACGGCGGCGATGGGCTCCGCCCTCGCCCACACATACTGGGTGCGCTGTCCGCCGCTGTAGACGTTCTCGAAGACGGTGGTCTGGGGCGAGGGCAGGCGGTGGACCTCGATGTCGGACGGCAGACTCGACAGGTCCAGGTCGGCGGCCGCGCGGGTGAGGATGGCGACCCGCAGGCCGAGGTGGTGGGCGGTAAGCGAAGCGTAGGCGGCGGTGCCGCCCAGGCGGTAGCCCCCACTCACCTTGTCCTGCACCAAGTGGCCGACAACCAGGAAGTCGGGGGCCGCCATGCTCGCTGCTCGCCTCTAGGCCGAGCGGCGCTTCAGGGAGATGGCCACCTTACGGGTCTCACCCTCGCCCAGGCTGGCGGTGACAACCTGCGGATCGCCGGCCAGGGCCAGGTGGACGATGCGTCGCTCGTTAGGCGGCATCGGCTCCAGGGTGATCGTGCGGCCGCTCGTCTTGACCGTCTCCGCCAGACGCTGGGCCAGGCCGATAAGAGCCTCCTCGCGGCGGCGCTTGTAGCGCTCGACGTCCACGCTCACCAGCGCCTTAGACTTGAGGTGGCGGCTGACCATGTGGTTCACCATGTACTGGAGGGCGGCCAGAGTGGAGCCGCGCCGCCCGATGAGGATGCCCAGGTCGTCGCCGGTTACGTCGAGGACGGCGCTGGAGCGGCCGAGGCCGTCGCCCGGCGTCTCGGGCGCGCGGGCCGTCACGTCGGCGTCCACGTCCATCAGCTCCAAGAGGCGGCGCAGGAAATCCACCGCCATCTCGATGGTGGAGCCCTCCACCTCCACCTGCTCGCCGGTCAGGGGCTTGACCAGGACGCGGGCGCTCTCGCCACCCAGGCCGAAGAGACCGGTGCGGCCTTCGCTAATGACCTCCACATCCACCTGAGAACGGTCTAATCCGAGCTGCTGGAGGGCCTTGGCGATCGCCTCATCGACGGTTTTTCCGCTTACCTCTACGTCTTCCATCGCTCAACCTCTTGCTGGTCTTCGCGGGGGCAGGAGCAGATGGCTCCTCGTCGTTCTCTTCCTCCGGGGCGGCCTCGCGGCGGTCGCGTCGCTTGGCGGCCGGGGCCGGCGCTGGAGCGGGGAAGAATGTGCGCCAGCCCACGTTCTTCGGCCCGTACACAAAATAGTACATGATCACAGCCGCAATATTGCTCACCGCCCAGTAGACGGCCAAGCCACTGGGCACCCCCAGGGTGAACCAGGCGAACATCATGGGCATCATCCAGTTCATCATCTGGTTGCGGGCCTGGGCCTGGGGATCGGTGGTGGGGACGGTGCTCAGCTTCTGCTGAACGTAGGTAGAAGCGAAGACGAAGAACGCCAGGATCAGGCTGCGGTCGGGCTGGCCCAGGTCCATCCACAGAAAACGGTTCTCCAGTGGCACCGCCGATTCGATGAAGCCCCAGGGATAGAGGCGCTGGGAGAGGCTGACCACGCTCTCCGGCGTTCCGCCCACGGTGATCCTGAGGGCGGAGTAGAGGGCGATCCAGATGGGGAACTGCACCAGCATCGGCAACAAGCAGCCCAAGGGATTGACCCCCGCCTCGCGGTAGATCTTCATCGTCTCTTCCTGGCGGCGCTTGGGGTCTTTGTGCTTCTTCTGGATCTCCTGGATCTTGGGCTGGAGCGTGCTTAGAGCGCGGGTGGAATGGATCTGGCGCAGGGTGAGCGGCATGGTGGCGAGCCGCATAAGCACGGTGAAAACAATAATGGCCAGCCCGAAGTCGCTGAACAGGATGTTGTTCAGGATGATCAGGGCGTTGATTAGAGGGTTGAGGAAGATCGGGTCCCAGACGGCGCTCACGGTGTCTCCACCTGTGTCGGACTCGCCTCGGCGGCGCTGCTGGGCGTGGGGCTGGGCGCCGGCGTGGACGCCGGCGTGCCCGGCGCGAGTGTGGGGCTGGCGACCGGCGTGGCCGGCTCGAACAGAGCCAGCCGAACGGCGCTTCCTTCCTTGGGCGACACCTTGTAGATGTCGCCGCCCTGCGCGCTGAAGTACGCTACGTCGCCCTCAACCAAGGGGTCGGCCAGCAGCGTCTTCGCCAGCTCGATGGGCAGTGCCCAGACCAACTCCCCGCTCGCGGGGTTCAGGGCGGCCAGCCGGCCCTGACGGCCGGCGACGAGCAGTATGTCGCCCACCATGACCGGCGCCGCCCGCACCGGCGCCTCCAGGTCGAAGGGCTTGGGCCAGCGGGGCTTGCCGTCAGCCAGGGCCAGGGCGTAGAGGTTGCCATCGAGGGAGCCGGCGTAGACGGTATCCCCTATCGCCAAGGGTTGCGCCCAGAACCAGTTGTCGGCCTTGAAGCTCCACCTCTCTTCGCCGCTGGCCGCGTCCACGGCGTACAGACGCCGGTCGAAGCCGCCCACCAACAGCGCGCCGTCCGCGAGGACGGGCGCGCTGGCGAGGGCGCCGTCGGCCGCGAAGGCCTTGGGCCAGCGCTGGCTCCCATCAGCGGCGTCCAGGGCATAGAGGTTCTTGTCCATGGAGGCCACATAGACCACACCGGCGTCCACCAGGGGCGTCGCCCAAATGTCGTCGCCGGCCGAGAAGCGCCAGCGCTGGGCGCCGGTGGCGGGGTCCAGGGCGTAGAGGTCGTTGTTTGAGGAGCCGACGTAGGCGTATCCCCCCGCCAACACAACACCACCGATCACGTGGCCGCCGACGTTGACTTCCCACTTGAGCTGGCCGCTGGCCAGATCCAGGGCGTAGACCCAGCCGTCGTAGGCGCCGAAGTAGACGGCACCGTTGGCGATGGCGGGGTTGCCGTAGATGCCCTGGAGATTGAACTTGGTGCCGTCGCCGTGCTTCTGGCCTGTGGGGAACTCCCAGACCACCTGCAGAGACTCTATGTCCACGGCCGCCAGCTTGTCTCGCTGGCTGTGGATCACCAGCCGTCCGTCGCCGAGCGAAGGGCCGGCCCAACCACTGGGCTGGGCGACGCTGACGCAGCCGGTGGTGAGAAGGAGAATCGCCGTCAGGGCCGCCAGGAGCAGGGGCAGCCGCCACAACGCGGTAATCCGAATCTCAGTTCCTCCCCAGGAGAGACGTTCGCCGCAAGAGCCCGCCGGTGCCGTCTCGATAGCCGCGCCGCTAGGGCACGGGATCGCATCCGCCGGCAGCAAAGGGATGGCAGCGCAACAGACGGCGCAGGGTCAGCCAGGCTCCCTTTGCCAGACCGTGGCGGTCGACGGCCTCCAAGCCGTACTGGGAGCAGGTGGGGAGGTAACGACAAGAAGGCGCCGTCCCCGCAGAGATGCGGGTCTGGTAGAAGCGGATGGCGGCCAGGACTAGCGTCTTCACAGTTCCTCTCCCGCCCGCTGCCGGACGGGCTCTCGATTATCGAGAAGGCGAGCGTGAGAAAGCAGGTCGACTAACGCCTCTCTCAACTGTTGATACGTCGCTGCGGCAGCGGGCGGTCGTGCCAGCAGCACTACGTCCCACCCCGGCTTGACGGCCACGAGACGTAGTCCCTCGCGCAGCCGCCGCTTCAGCCGGTTCCTCGCCACCGCCTTGCCCAGTCGCTTGCTGACGACGAATCCGTAACGGTTGTGGGACAGGCCGTTGGACAAGACGCGTAGTACGAGAAAGCGATGCGTCCAGGCGCGTCCCTTCCGATAAACGGCCAGGAAGTCTCGGCGAACCCTCAGCCGTTCCCTCTTGTCCATATCCCGGCGGGCCCACCCAGGGGCCAACACGGAGGCTAGACAGCCAGACGCCAGCGCCCCCTGAGCCGCCGCCGGCGCAGGACGTCGCGGCCGCCGCGCGTACTCATGCGAGCGCGGAATCCGTGTTTCCGCTTGCGAGGGATCCTCTTGGGCTGATAGGTTCGCTTAGGCACAATCCTCTCCGCTGTCGCAGCCTACCCGCCTTCCGCGGGTAGGGTCGCGCCCCATTATACGGCAGGCTTTTCAGCGGGGTCAATTGAGTCCAACATCTCCAACATGGGGCCGCTGAACAAGTACGACGTCTTCCTCATCCTGGTGACCGCGCCTGTGAACTGCGCCATGCCCATCGCCCCGTGGCGCGCTGCGTCCGCTGCCGACACCGTTAGCCCTGTGGTAGAATAGCGGAAGCCCCGAACACGCCTGACGGATGAGGGTTATGCAGACGACGGCGTTACGCTATGTGGTGCGCCCCATGGACCTGGGGGACATCTCACAGGTCATGGAGATCGAGAAAGTATCCTTCCCCAGCGTCTGGCCATCGACCGCCTTCAAGCGTGAAATCCAGCATAACCGCCTGGCGCGCTACCTGGTGGTGGTGGAGCAGATCGTCCGGGAAGGGGAGACCGTAGAGAGCGAACCTCCCCCGACCGCCCCCCTGCCGCCGCTGTCGCCGCCTCGCCTCGGCCGCTGGCTCACCGAGCTCCTCCGCCTGTTCGGAAGTGAGGAGGATGCGGAGCCGGCGCCCCGCGATGAGTTGGTCATCGGCTTCGTGGGCGTTTGGCTGGTGGTGGACGAGGCGCACATCGTGACGATCGCCGTGCGAGACGAATACCGCCGCCGCGGCATAGGTGAGATGTTGCTCATCGCCTCCGTCGAGCTGGCGCTCATGAACGAACGAAGCGCGGTTACCCTGGAGTGTCGCGTCTCCAACGACGCAGCGATCGCCCTCTACGAGAAGTATGGCTTCCAACGGCTGGGTATCCGCCCGCGCTACTATTCCGACAACCGCGAGGACGCGCTGATCATGACCGTCGACCGCGTCGACCTGCCGCGGTATCAGGCTCTTTTCCGCGAGTTCAAGGCGGAACACCGGCAGCGCTTCGGCAACTACCAGTTCGCCTTTTTCTGAACCTATGACAGTCTCCATGTCCCCCGCCGAACGCATCCGCCGCCAGCTCCAGCGGCTGGCCCACATCCGCGGGTTGGGCCCCGTCCCAGACTGCCATGCCCGCTGGATCGACCAGACCCGCCACCTGCTGCTGTCCACGTTCGGGGAGGATTCCGCGGAGGCCAAGGAGTTCTTCCAGGCGGTCGGCGAGAAAGCCTCCGGCTTCGGGTTGCCACTGCACGGCGATTGGGGGATCTGGGCCCGCCTGGGGCGCGGCGAGACCGCCCTGCGGGGGATCCTGGCGCGGTTGGAAGGCTGAACCCAGACCCGATCCGCTCACCCTGAGCTTGTCGAAGGGCGAGCGGGCGCTCATGGTTCGACAGGCTCACCATGAGCGGTGAGCGGCGGCGCGGCCTCACGGGCGCGGGCCGCTTCCGCCACAAGCTGCGCCGCCAGCTCAAAGGACAGGCGGCTAGTGGCAATCACCAGGTCGTAGCAGGCGGGATCGTCGGCCTCCACCCTGAAGAACTTGTGGTGGAAGGCTATCCGGCCCTTGTCCAGATCATGGACGCGCTTGGTCGCCTCTTGCGGCGATAGCCCCTCCCTCTCGGCGATCCGCTGGACGCGCAGTGGCGGAGGGGCGAGGGTGAGGACGTGGAGGGCAGTGGGATGATCACGCAGTATCAGATGGCTGCCCCGGCCGAGAATGACCATGTTTCCCCGCTGGCTCAACTCGCGGATGATGGCGGTCACCGTCTTCATGTAGAGCGCGTCGTCAACTTCGTGTTCGGCGCTCTCGGTCAGGTCACCGTAGGAGCGGGCCAGGAGCACTTCCAGGCCGCCCGCGCCCAGCACGGGGTCGCCCATGCCGGCAGCCCCCGAGCGCTCTAGGAAGGCGCGGAGCAGGGCGGCCAGCCGCGCCACCTCGCGGGCGCCACTGCCCATTGCGCCGGAGACGGTGATCACCGCCATAGCTGTGCGTATCAAGTATAGCACGAGCGATGGGAGGGCGGCGCCAGTGTCATTGCCCTGGTGTGAGCCAGAGTCTGAAGACCCTTAACGATTGGTAGCCCAGGAAACGTAGGGGCAGGGCCCCGCCCCTGCCCGCGGCCTTCGGCGCTGCCGCTGCCAGGGGGACGCCTACCCCTCGCCCCGCAGCACCTTTCGCAGCTCATCGGCCAGGCCGCTGCCGCGCCAGATGCGGCCGGCGAAGTCGGCGTTTTGGCGCCCCGTCTCCTCCAACTGTCGTTGTAGGGCGGCGACCTTCTCGCGCAGGGCCGCCGTCTCGTCCGTGGCGACCGGCCAGGGGATGTCCCGCACCGCCTGCCACATCGCCTCGTCCATGTGCTCGTAGGACCAGAAACTCACGCCCGGCGAACCGGCCGCGGCCGCCAGGGCGGCGAAGCGCAGGACATCGTCGCGGACGGGATAGGTCACATAACCCTCGCGGTACAGGCCGCCCACCGGAAAGACGCGCTGCAGCGGCTGCCCCAGGGCTGCGTAGTCTTCGTACGTCCAGCCTAGCGCCTGCTCCACCGGCCAGCGAAAGGCGTTCCAGTAGACCAAAGGCAGTGCGCCAGAGCAGTGGCGTTGAAAAGCAGCATAGGGGAACTCGCGGTGGTAGCGGGCGATGGCGAAGGTGGAGTAGAGGAGGGGATAGTCCCGGCCCACGGCCTCGCGGATGCGGCTGGCCAGGGACTCCGCAACGTCCGGATGGCCCTTCAGCTCGCTCTCCACGTCCAAGACGTAGGCGTCAGCTTCGCCGTACTGGACCGTCTCGATGGCCAGCTGGGCCTCGCCCGCCCAGTCTTCGCCGTAGATGTAGGCCCATCCGGCCACGAGCAGGCCGTGGGCCTTGAGCGCCCGGCAGATCTCCCGCCAGGGCTGGCCCTGGTCGAACCAGCGGGCACCGTCGTGGGCCTTGATGATCGCCCCGACGCAACCGGCGGCCTTTAGCCGCTCGGCCACGCGAGCGGCGTCGCCGCCGTCGCAACGAGGCCAGTTCCAGAGCCAGACCCACTTCCCCTCGAGCATCGCCCTTCGATGATGCCGTCTGACCAAGCGACGTCCAAGGGGGATCTGACAGCCGCCGGCCAGCTCCTGCCCCGCTCGTCCTAGCCTGTGGAAGGATGAGCGGGCTGACAGCAGGATTGAACAGGCCCTCGGAGCTTTCTATACTGGTGAGCATCCACCTTCTTGATCCTGGAAGGAGCCCGCCATGCCTGAGACCGGCCGAGCCGCCGTCTACCTCGACTACGGCCAGCCTTTCGAGATCTGCGATGTGCCCCTGCCGGACGTGGAGCCCGGTGCCATCCTGGTCCGGGTGACCAGCGCCGGCATTTGCGGCACCGATCTCCACATGTGGCGGGGCGACATCCGCCTGACGGCGGCCGGATCGGGCGCTCGCATTCTGGGCCACGAGATGGCCGGGCGCGTCTACCGATTGGGAGCGAACATCAAGACCGACTCCCTGGGCCAGACCCTGAAACAAGGCGACCGGGTGGTCTACCCGTACTTCCACCCCTGCCTCCGCTGCTACCAATGTCTGCGCGGCGAGTACTTCGCCTGCCCCACTCGCTACCCGGCGCTTCCCATCGTGGACCGCTTTCCGCACTTCACCGGGGCCTACGCCGAGTACTTCTACCTGCCGCCCGGCCACTTCGTCTTCAAGGCGCCCGAAGACCTGCCGGAGGAGATGCTCACCCCCGTGAACTGCGCCCTGTCCCAGGTGATCTTCGGCTTGCGCAGGGCTGGCCTCCAGCTGGGCGACGCCGTTGTCATCCAGGGGGCGGGCGGTCTGGGCATAAACGCCACGGCCGTGGCCCGCGAGATGGGCGCCAACCAGATCATCGTTATCGACCGCGTGCCTGAACGCCTGGAGCTGGCGAGGGCCTGCGGCGCCGATCACCTCATCGACATCAACGAGTACCCGGAGCCTCCCGACCGCATCAAGCGCGTCAAAGAGCTGACCGGGAAGCGTGGCGCCGACGTGGTGGTGGAGGTGGTGGGCCTGCCGGCCGTCATCGCCGAGGGGGTAGAGATGACCCGCGCCGGCGGCACTTACCTTGAGATGGGCAACGTCTCCGCTGGCCAAGCGACCCTGGAGCCACTCAGGCTGACCTGGTTCAGCAGGCGCGTCGTGGCCGTGAACACCTACGACCCCTGGGTGCTGCCGGTGGCGCTCGACTTCCTCCAGCGGACGCGTGACAAGTACCCCATCCACCAAGTCATGTCTCATCGCTTCCCTCTGGAGCAGATCAACGAGGCGTTCGAGAAGGCGGAGTGGGCGGGGCGCCAGACGGCCGCCACCCGCGTCAGCGTGGCGCCGTAGGTCACTCCCTGAACCGCAGCGTCGCGATCTCGTTGGGCCGCAGGGATAGGCGCACCCAGCCGTCGCGCACATCTGCGGCGCCGAGCGTCTCCTCGTTCAGGTTGGCCCGCTCCACGGCCTGCCATCCGCCAAAGGCGGAGTCCAGCCGCACCTCGCCCTCGACCGGCTGGTCAGCGATGTTGTACAGGCGCACGATGAGCCCCTGCCCGTCCTCGGCCTCCTTGAGCGCAGAGAGGACGAAGGACTCGGGCCGCAGCGATAGCAGGCTGCCCGCCGGCGGGAGCTGACCCCTCCCTCCCCCCACGAACACCGCCCGCGGCGGTACCGCGAAGCGATGCGCCTGAAAGAAGGCCTCCTCCCAGCCACCGCTGTGCGGTATCAGCGAGTAGTGGAACAGGTGGCGGCCCTGCTCCTGCGCGCCGGGCGTGGGGACGAGCGGCCCCGCCGGCGCCGGCCGCGTGGCCAGCCATGATCGCGAGAGCCAGCCCACGCACCTCAGCAGCGTCAGGGCGATGGTTACGCCCTCCGCCCCGTCCAGCACCTCGTACTCGGGGAGGCCACGGTTGGCCAGCATCAGGCCCCGCCGGCCGTCGTTCACATCCACGAACGACTTCTGGGGGTGCGTCCCCTGCGGCGTCTCGGCCCAGGTGGAGTCGTGCTCCGGCAGGGCGATGGCCCGTTTCACGACGCCGAAATGCTGCTCGGCGTGCGAGGCGTCGGTGCTCAGGCCGGCGGGGAAGTGTACGCGAAGCCGGTGGTCCGCGACCCAGTTGTCCACCTCGGTCTCGAAGTCCAGCCGGGGCACGCCGGGACACAGGCTCGCCCGGCTCACGATGCGGCAGGGCCGCCTCTCCGGCGAGCGGGTCCGGCCTTCCGGGCTCAAGGCCTGCGGCAGGCTGTACTCCAGGGCGATCTCCAGCGTCCAGCGGGCGGGCCCATCTTCCACCAGGTGGATCTCCGGCGGCTGGCTGGGACCGTCGACCGGCTCATCCTCGTCTGTCGGACAGCAGTTGTACTCGTCGCCAGCGTCGCCGCCGTCCACGAAGTGGTTCAGCCCGCGCAGCGTAACGCCTGTCGCCTTGTCGGTCACGATCAGCGTGCCGTCCGAGGGGTCGGCTTCCACCCGCAGGTATTCGTTCTCGAGGGCCCGGGCGGGCTGTGGTTGCGGGCGCTTGCCCTGTCCGTAGACGACGCGTAAGGTGCGGTAGCCCACGGCCGGCACCTCCGACGCAACGAAACCCACCTCCACACGCTCCGGGAGCGGGTCCAGAGGCGAGAGCCGTCCCCGCCGCAAGAACTGCACCGGGATCCGTCCGCCGCCGTCGCCGTCCTCCAGGGCCACGGGCTCGAGCCGGCCCTCGACGGGCACGCGAGCGGTGCAGAAGTCGCTTCGCGCGGCGCCCAGGGGGTTGAACACCACGACGTGGGGGCGGTCTTTGGGCACGGCAGCCCTGGCCACGTAGCCCAAGGCGTCGCGCCGCACCGATTCGGCCAGACCGCGGCAACGCCGGAAGCGCACCCTCATTTCGTCGTGCACCTCGTCGGTGCTGCAGCCGCAGATGGAATCGTGAGCCTGGTTCTGGAGCAGCAGCCGCCAGGCCAGCCGCAGCGAGCCGGCGTCGGACGCCGCCCGCTCCGCCTCGTCGTCGTTGCGCCGCCGCAGCTCGTGGGCCCAGGCGGAGAAGGGCTCCGCCCAGCGCAGCAGAAGATCCTCGCAGGCCTGGTTCTCCTGTTTGACCCAGATGCGGCTGGAGCTTACGCCGGGCAGAAGGTGCGCCCGCTGGCTGGAGCGCAGCTCGCCCTGCCAGCGGAGCCAGCCGTCGCTGCGCTCCCCCATCTCCCGGCGAACGGCCTCCAGGTACATGGGCAGGGTCCCGTGCACCAGCTCAGCGTTGTCCAGGGCCTCGTTGGCGGCGGCGATGACGGCCGGAAGTTCGGGCTGGGCCTCGCTGTGATCGTTGCCGTTGGGCAAGAGCAGATAGCGGGTGCCGGCCCAGGGCTCCAGCATCTGGCGAAGGCTCTGGAGCTGCATCAGCAGCTTCTTGCGGTCCGACGACAGGTACGAGGCGATACCATATCCGGCGGGCAGGTGGACTGCCAGCACCTCGGAGCCGTCGGGGGCGCGCCAGAAGAACTCGGACGGGGTGAGGGACTTGTCGGCGCCGCGCCAGATCACGGCAGCCGGTATGCCGAAGCCGGCCAGCACAGCGGGCATGTGCGCCATCTGGCCGAACATGTCGGGCAGATAGCCCACCATCATCACCGGCCCGAACCGGCGGGCGACAGCGATGCCCGTCTGGAGATTGCGGATGTGCGATTCACCGCCGGGCAGAAACTCGTCCGGCAGGACGTACCACGGCCCGACAAGCAGGCGGCCGGCCTGCACTAGACGCGCGATTTCTTCGCGCCGGTCGGGGCGAACCTCTAGGTAGTCTTCCAGGACGATGCTTTGACCGTCCAGGGTGAAATAACTGAACTCGGGCTTCGCATCGAGGAGCCGCAGGAGGCGGTCCATCATGCGCACCAGGCGCGCCCGAAACACCTCGAACGGCTGGTACCACTCGCGGTCCCAGTGGGTCTCGGGCACAACGATAATAATGCGCTTTTCGCCCGCGCTCATGGGAACCGTATGATAGCACAGCCGCGATCTGTAACGTCGTCTCGCTCCAAGAGTCTTTTTCCTTAGAGAACACATGACTACCGGCATGCCCATCCAAGAAGCGGTCCGCAATCAGTCCGAGCGGGACCAGGTGGCGGAGCAGGCCATAAAGTCCGCTCCCCTGCCGTTTACCCTGCGGCTGGCCAACGTCGTGGTGGGGGCGGCAGCCCTGGGGGCCATCGCCGTAGCCTATCTCAGCGAGGCGTACACCCTGAGCTTCCTGCTCGCAGGAGGCTCCTTCGCCGTCCTGACCGTCCTCGGCTTCGCGAGCGCCACCATCTCCCACAGGCGCTTGACCGAGTCGCAGGCCAGGCTCCAGGCCCGTCTGTTCATTCGCAACCTCGAGCTTCAAGACATGGCCATGCGGGACGACCTCACCCAGCTGTTCAACCGCCGCTACTTCTATGACCGCCTTCAGCGAGAGTTGGACAACGCCCGCAACCTCCAGCGTCCGCTGGCGGTGGCGATCCTGGACGTAGACGGCCTGAAGGCCATCAACGATACCTACGGCCATCAGGCCGGCGACCTGGTGCTGGCGGCCGTGGGCCGGCTGCTGGTCGAGCATACCCGCGCCTGCGACGTGCCGGCCCGAGTCGGCGGCGACGAGTTCGCTGTCATCATGCCGGAGACGGACAAGTCCGGCGCCTTCGCCGTCGCTCGGCGAGTGGAGGAGGCGGTTAACAGCACCACCATCGTCGAGGTCAACGGCGCTCGCCTGCGGCTGAACATTTCGATGGGTCTCTCCGGCTTTCCCTGGGGCGGCGACGATGTGGATGCGATGGTGCAATGGGCGGACACACACATGTATGCAGCAAAGATCACTCATCGCGGGAACGGTGGGAAGCAGTGCTGCATCCCGAAGGCGTAAGGCTTCGGAGGCAAGGCACGCAAGCAGGTCTGCGCCATAGTGCCATCGGCCTGTAACCGAAGGCAGGGCTATTGCGTCTAAGATTCTAGGAGATTAGCGGCAAGGAGCTCAATGGCAAGCAACGGGGGGGATGCGGCGCCGGCCCCGACGGGCATTGCGCGACGGATTGATACCGAGAAGCGGCCCCCGCCAGACCTGGGCCGCATGCGCTGGCTGCTGCTCATAGCGGGGCTCACCTGCTCGGGCGGTGGTGCCGCCGCCGTGATCGCGGCCGATATCGCCCTAGGTCGTGTGGTGTTCTATGCCGTCACCGGCGTTGTCTTCCTTGCTCTTTTCCTTCTGACCACCACTTTCGCCAGCCTTTCTCGAAAGGCCCACGTGGATGTAGAGCGACGCTACCGCGCTCGGCTTTTCATACGCAACCTCGAACTCCAAGACATGGCCATGCGGGACGACCTTACGCAGCTCTTCAACCGTCGCTACTTCTTCGAGCGATTACGGCGCGAAGTGGACCGCGCCCGCAGCCTGCAGAGTCCCTTGGCCATCCTCGTCTTGGACGTCGACCGCCTGAAGAGTGTCAACGATTCCTACGGCCACAAGGCCGGTGACATAGCCCTGGCCAATCTGGCCAAGCTGGTCATTAAGTGCGTGCGCACCTCCGACATTCCGGCGCGCCTTGGTGGCGATGAGTTCGGCGTGATCATGCCCGAAACGGACAAGGACGGGGCCTTTTCCGTAGCCAAACGACTCCAACGAGCCCTTGAGGTCACCCCCATGTATGAGGAGAACGGCGCTTCTCTCCAGCTGAACGTCTCCCTGGGGGTCTCGGGTTTCCCGTGGGGCGGCGATAGCGTGGACGAAGTGGTGCAGTGGGCTGATACCCACATGTACGCGGCCAAAACATCCAAAAAGAAGGACGCCAACCATGTGCCGTCCGCTTCCACCGAGCGCTCGCGCAAAAGGGTCTAGGATCAGAGAGGCCCCAGCTATCATCCCAAGGGCGGGATCATGAGTGAATCCAGGAGGAGCATCCTTCGCTCCGCTCAGGAGCGTCTGTCCCCAGCGGCAATCGCCCTGCGGCCGGGGCGCTGGCTGATGGGCCACGCCCGCACCTGGCCGTTTGCGGCGGTCTTCGCGGTGGTGAGCCTGTTCGTCGTCGCCCTCACGGGATTCGGCCTCAGCCGCTATCTCAACGATTCCATCAAAGGTGGAGAGATCGATGACGCTGTGGCCGAAGTGCGGCAACACGTCGCCACGCCGGTGACCAGCCGCCTGGATGAGCAGGGCTCCCTGACGCCCATGACCGGCGACGAGTACTATCAGTTCGACGCTTTCGTCCAGGAGGACATCATCCCCAGCGGCCGCTCTCTCCTGCGTGTTTGGCGCTCGGACAGCGTCCTGCTCTATTCCTCCGACTCCCCGGCCCAGATAGGCCAGCACTTGACCGCCGGCGCCGAGTTGGCGGCTGCCTTCCAGGGCCATAGCGCCTCCCAGATCGACGACGCCGCCGATCTGGTGGGAACGACCCGATTCGCGGCCCAATCGTTCTTCCACGTGTACATCCCGCTCGAACTCGACGCTTCCTCCGGCGTACAGGCGGTACTGGAGGTGGAACAGCCCTATCTGCCGGTCCACGACCGCATCCAGGCGGCCCAGACGGCGATCTACGTGGGCGTGGCAGGAGCCATGGGTTTCCTCTACGCCGTGCTATCGACTGTCGTCATGCGCGGCTCGCGAACCGTCAGCAGACAACGACGCCAACTCGTGCTCCACGCCCAGCAGCTCAAGCGCGGCCACGACTCGCTGCTGCAGATGCTCTGCGCCGCCCTCGACCTGCGCGACCAGGCCACCAAGGGTCACTCTCTCCGGGTGGCCCGCCTGGCGACGGCCGTGGCCGAGCAGATGGACGTCGGGCCGGACGAACTGACGCACCTGGAGCAGGCGGCCATGCTGCACGACCTGACCAAGGTCGGCCTCCCCGATGTGGTCTACAAGGACGGCCCCCTCGACGAGGACGAGTGGGAGGAGATCCAAAGGCACCCAGAGATGGCCTTCCAGATCGTACGGGATATCCCCTTCCTCCAGCGGGCGGGGGAGATCATACTTCGCCACCACGAACGCCTCGACGGTGGCGGTTACCCTAACGGCCTGTCGGGAGAGGACATCCCGCTCGGGGCGCGCATCTTCGCCGTAGCCGATGGCTACGACGCCATGACCGCGGACCGTCCGTATCGGCGCGCCGGCTCTCACGCCTTCGCTGTGAGGGAGATCAAGCGCAACTCAGGCACCCAGTTCGACGCAGTCGTGGTGGAGGCATTCCTGGAGGCCAACCGAAAGGGCCTGATCCGTGACCGCGAAGTCGGCAAGGACAACGGCGAACCGGAGATGGAGCTCGTTGCCGCCGCCGCCAGCGAGACCAAGGAAGACGATGGCTAAATCGCCCACCAATCACGACTTGGCCAGCGAATCCCTGCACTCCCTGCGCGTCCTCAAATGGTGGGTACGCCTTGTCGTCTACCCGGGAGTGAGCCTCCTCATCCCCGCAGACATCTTTCTCCTGCACTTCCCCTTGCTGGAGTCGGTTCTGAGCCACCTGGGAGGCTACGTGGTGGCCACAGTGGGCATCGAGTTCGGGTTTGCTAACGTGTTCCGCCTGCGCAAGCAGTCGGCGTACCCGGGGATCCTGTCGGTGGAACTGGGATCCGTGCGCAGCTTGAGGGAGGCGTGCCAAACGGGCGCCCGCACGGTGATGGAGCTCCTGGGCGCCGATGCTGCCCTTTTGGCCCTCCTCCATCGCGAAGATCGAGGCCTGGAGATGCTGGTCAGCCACGGCTTTCCGCCGGGCACCATCAAGTTCAACGCCGAGCAGGCGGCCTTCCTTGACTTGTGGCGCGAATCCGCGGAGAACCGCAGCCTGCTTATCCAACCGCTCGCTCCCTCCCACCCCTTCTTCCCAGCGTTTAGCCCGGGCCGCTACCGTGTCTACGTCCCCATCATCTCTATGGATAGGGTCATCGCCGTGCTCGTCATTTTCGGGCCGAGCAAGCGGTCCGAGCTAAGAGACCGCACGCTCCTGACCGGACTCGCCCGGGTGCTGGGTCTCACCCTGGACAATGTCCGGCTCTATGCCCACGAGTACCAGGGCATGCTCCATATCCTCACCTCCGCCCTGGACCAGCGCGACGGCGTGACCGAAGGCCACTCCCGCCGTGTCGCCCATCTCTCGCTCATCCTCGCTCGCGAGCTGAGCATCGACGGCGACTCCCTCCTGGACATCGAGCGCGCCGCTATCCTTCACGACATCGGCAAGCTGGCCGTGCCCGACGCCATCCTATCCAAGCCCGCGGCGCTCACCCCAGACGAGTGGGTGGAGATGCGCCGCCACCCCAACGTGGGCCATCAACTGCTGCGCGATGTGCCCTTCCTGCGGCACGCCGCCGACATCGTTCATGCCCACCACGAACGCTTCGACGGCGCCGGCTATCCGTGTCGCCTGAAGGCCGACGAGATCCCTGTGGGCGCGCGCATCTTCGCCGTGGTGGACGCCTATGACGCGATGACCACCGACCGCCCCTATCGACTTGCCCGACCCCACGAGGAAGCTCTGAAGGAGATCCGACACGAGGCCGGCACGCAGTTCGACCCGGTGGTGGTAGCCGCCTTCTTCGCCGCGGTTAGGAAAGGGCTCATCGGCTCCAACACAATGGCCGGCGACCACGGCGGCGTGGCCGTGATGGCCGGCGGCGACGGCTCGGCGCCAACCCTAGAGCAGGCCCGTGTCGCAGCGTTCTGACAGACGCCCCTTCGCCGGCGGTTGCTGCTCGCGCCCGAAGCGGACATCCCGCTGGAAGGCCACGCCCATCCTACTCCCGTCCTCCCTATAGACACGCCATGATCCAGCCCGACTCATTGCAGACCCCAGAAGTCCCCGCGCCTCTCCACGGCAGCGCTTGGGACGAACCCGTGCCCCGCCACCTGCGCCTGGAGCTGGTTACCGATGGCCGCCGCCTGGTCGGCGTCGTGCAGCACCCAACCGTAGCGCGGCTCGTCGACCTCCTGAACTGGAGTGATGAAGCAGCTCTGGCCCTGGCCGACGTGGATGTCACGCCCCTGGAACTCCAGGGCGAAGCCGCCCACCGCCTGCCCCAGGCGCATGTCCGCAAGCAGGCAATAGCCTTTGCCATCCCGCGTGAGGAGGAGTCGGCCGCATTCAACAGGCGGCCGTTGGACCACGTTGAGAAGCGGCCGTGGCGGGTATCGGCGCTGCTACCGCGCTTCCTGGTGTCCGGCCACCTGCACCTGCCGCCGGCGGCTGATCCGACCAACGCCTCTCTCTTTTGGAATGCCGGCTTCGTGGCTCTGACCGACGCTGAGGCGGTCTTTCTACCCAATCCAGCGATGACGTGGAAGGCCGCGGTGATCATTGTGAACAGCGCCAGGGCGGAGGCTTATTGCCCGCCGTACCCCGCCGCCAGCTAGGAGGGGGGCGCTGGGGCGCAGCAAGCGGCGCCCCCCCCCCACCTATACAGCAGCTCTAGCCCACGCGTAAAAGCGATGCCTGCCTCGCCCAGCCCTCACCACTCGAGGATGGCCGCCCCCGAGGTCATGCCCGCCCCGAAGGCGGTGAGGGCGATGAGCGACCCCTTCTGGAGCCGGCCGCACTCCGCGGCCTCGGTGAGGGCGATGGGGATGCTGGCTGCCGACGTGTTGCCGTACTTTTCGATGTTCATGAACACGCGCCGCTTCAGGCGTCCCAGCCGGTCCGTCAGGTTCAGGTGCGCGGCCACCGCGTGGATGATCCGGCTGTTGGCCTGGTGGGGCACGAATAGCTTGATGTCTTTCAAGGAGACCCGCGCCTTGGTCAGCGCCTCGGCGGTGCACTTCACCATCGTTTGCACCGCCTCTTTGAACACGCGCGGCCCCTGAAATCCGACGCGTCGCTCAAAGAAGGGCATGGTCATAAGCTCCGAGAGGTCGCCGTCGTCGCCCATGCTGAACACCCAGGGCTTGCGTCTTTCAGCGCGGGAGACCAGCACGGCCCCGGCGCCGTCGCCGAAAAGCATCGCCAGGTGCGGCGCCTCGCTGTACATCCGGCTGGGCGTCTCTACACCGATGACCAGAATGTTGTCGTAGCTGCCTGTCTCGATGAGACAGGTGGCCACCTCCAAGCCTTTAAGGAAGCCGGTGCAGGCCGCCCGCAGGTCGAATACGGCCGCGCGCTTGGCGCCCAAATTCTTCTGGACGATGGATGCCGTTGGGTAGGCCAGGTTATCAGGGAACGTGTTGGCGCAGATAATGTGCCCCACGGCCTGAGCCGACACGCCGGCCCGGTCTAGGGCCTGGGCCGCCGCCTCGGTCGCCAGGTCCGCGCACCACTCCTCACTGTCCACGACTCGCCGCTCTCGGATGCCGGAGCGGCGAAAGATGTCTGCCGCCCTCTTGTAGGGAGTGAAGGGAAGGAAGTCCTTGTTGGTGCGAATGCGACTGGGCACCTGCATTCCCCAGCCGATGATGTCCGCGGGCTTGAGAAACGCCTCAGGGATCGCAGCCATCCTTCCCCATCCTTTCTTGGCTCCAGAACGTCGAAGCGCTTTGCCCCAATTATAGGCCAGCGGCGACAACTTTCAAGCGTCCGCGCCGGGACATCCCACCCCACCCTCATCAGGTCATATCCCCGCGACGCACTTTTCGGTGAAAAGACGGTGAACAGCCGGTGAACACTCGGTTGAATAGCCCCACGTTCACCGCCGGTTAACTGACATTATGTCAGGTCATCGACTACGCTGGAAATGCGGAATGCCGGTCTCCGCGAGAACCGATGCCAACAGCAAGGGTTATTTGGACAACCCGGCTCGCGGTACGGGCCGGCCTGGCGTGCAGCCTGCTTCTGGCTCTCCTGTGGACGGCCAGCATCGCCCTCTCGCAGGGCGGCGTGGCCTCCCACTGGGAACAGGAGCCGTCCCCGGCCGTCTCCCGCTGGTTCGCCCTCTACGACAACGAAGTCACCTTCTGCCTGGAGGACCGCGCCGGCGTCGGCGTGGACAACGCCTGGGTGCAGGACAACCTCTCGCGGTACTGGGGCGTGCAGGCGCGACCCCTGTGCCAGCCCGGCTACGAGCCGGACCTACGGATCATCATCCAGGACCTGCAGGCCCCTCAGCCGGCCGGCTGGAGCCGCGCCGACTACCCGACGAACGCGTGGCGCTGGCTCACCTGGCGCCTCTATCGGCACTGCGAGGTCACCGTCAACGCCCAGACCTTCTATCAGCGCGATAACTACGTCTGGCCCGGCACGTCCCGCTGGCTGCCCGATGTGCCAGAAAAGACGCTCCTGCACGAGTTCGGACATTGCACCGGCCTGCCCCACCGCGAGGACAAGGGCTACGAGGGGTCCATGTACCCCACGATGCTCTACTACCCGAACGCGGACGAGGCGACCTCTCTCCGCGCTGAATACGACGCATCGCTACTGTTCTTCCTGGTGCGCCCCTTTGCGCAGATCATGAGCATGGTGGTGTAGCGACAGCGCCATTGGAATGACATTCTCTCAGGGGGTGCGGCCAACCCGGCCTGAGGAGACCGCCCGACCCGCCCGGGCGGCCTCCTCCTTCTTGTGGCGCGCCTCGTGGGCAGGGCGAATGTAGGGGCGACCTTCAGGTCGCCCGCGGGAGGCCTAAAGGCCTCCCCTAAAATGACCATTTGACCCATTACTAGGTCGCGGGTGGTTCGGTGTCGCCTAGAAGAAGAGGAAGCGGATCAGCACCGGCCCCAGCAGCGCCAGCAGCAGCAGGACAGTGACGCCGATGATGATCTGCTGGCGCCGCGACTGTGATCGCTCGATTGGCTCCCAGCCGCCGTAGCCGGCAGCCTCCGATAGGTCGTAGTCGGGATGACCGGGGTCGTTGGGGTCCAACTCCCAGGTGACCCTGTCCTCATCCACGAAGCCCGTATCGGTAGCCTGCTCCTCGCCGCGCTCGCGCAACGCGTCCTCCAGCAGGCTACCTAGGCGGAGGGCCAGGCTGTGACCCGCTCGGGCTCGATCTTTAGGATGAGCCGCCGCTCCCCGGGCGACCGGAAAGGGTACTTGTCCTGCCCCAGGTACTTCTTCGCTAGCTTGTCGATGTGGTCGTCGGCGCCATCGGTGGTGATCTCCACCACGCGACCGCGCACAGTGGCCATGCGATAGGGGTCCTCGGCGCTGGTCACGTCCAGGGCCACCCGCGGGTCGCGGCGCACGTTCTTGGGCTTGCGCCTCCCCTCGGCGGTGTTCACCAGGATGTATTTCCCGTCGAAGTCCACCCACACAGGCGTCACCTGAGGCGAGCCGTCGGGCATTAGAGTCGCCAGATGGGCGAAATTGCGCTCTCGCAAGAGCTTCTGAGCCGCTTCCGGCAATTGGGCCGCCAAATCGCTCCTCCTCCCCCGCAGCGCTACACCGCCTGCAACCGGAGACTCGTCACCTCGCGTGGGTAATAGTATACACCGCCGGCGGGTTCCGGCGGTGTATATGCTAAGCTAGCGCCTGGCTAGGCCCTAGCGAAAACCAAGTGCGGGAAAGGGGAGAACGGACCCGACTATCGCCGGCTCGGTGGCAGCGGCGTCCAGGACTGACGCGGCGAGGGCGTCGCTTGCCCGGGTCGAGACGGCGGAGGCAAGCACATCACGGATCTCGTCTGACGTCAGGGGAACGTGCAGCACGAAGTCGGCGGCCTCACGCGCGTCCCTCTCCAGGTCAGACCACCAGTTGACTAACACTCCTACCGCGGGCGTCCCGGCCTGCCGTGCCTTCTCCGCGGAGTGCAGGGCGCGGAAGCCAAGGTCGGACTCGACGACGACAAGGTCGGCCCACTGACCCACTCGATCCGTGGACGCACCGCGCAGGTTCTTGAATACAGGCGAGTAGCCGGCGGCGACGCAGGCCTGTCGAAGCACTTTGCGGTGCTCTTGGCCTACCTCGACCAGTATGACGTTGAGACCGGGCTTGCTCATCACTTTTCCGAGACTCCTGACAGATGATGACTCGAATGGATTGCTGGTCTGCATTATGAGACGCGGGAATTGTCGAATTGTTACAGCAAACCCTCCGATTTGCCCATTCAATGACTTGTCACGAAGCTTCACCTTGCGGCAAGATTCGCTGTGAACACACGGGGCCAGCCTTCGCCCGTGCAGGGCAGCAAAGGGGGGTGATGCTACCGTGACCACTCAGGCAAGAGGTTCGGCATCAGCCGGCGAGGCCGGCATCGACCGGTTTCTGCGCTGGGGCCTGGTGGGAACTCTCCTCGTCGTCGTCTCCATCCTCGTCTACGGGACGGTGATGGTGCACCGCGAGAGGCCGCCCATTCCCGATCAAGTCGTCGGCCCCGGCGGGGCAGTCCTCTACACCAAGGATACGATCATCGATGGCAAGGGCGTGTTCCAGCGCACCGATCTCATGGACTTCGGCTCGCTGTACGGCAACGGCGCCTACTTCGGCCCGGACTGGGGCACCGACTACCTTCACCGCGAAGGGCAGTTGATGCGCGACTACAACGCCACCCAGCGCTTTGGCTCGCCCTACGACAGCCTGGCCACGGCCGACCGGGCCGCCATCGACCAGCAGGTCATCGACGAACTGAAGACGAACCGCTATTCCAAAGGCGTTCTCACTCTGACCGAGCGCCAGGTGGCAGCGCACAAAGAGCTACAGACCTATTACCGCAATCTTTTCATCGACGGCGACAAGAAGCTGGGCCTGCCCGCCGACACGGTGCGCAACACCGACGAGGCCGACGAGCTGGGCGCCTTTTTCGGCTGGGTAGCTTGGACCAGCGCCGCCAATCGCCCCGGCGAGGGGTTCTTCCAGTGGCTGCGGGCGCCCGGCGACCTGGCCTTCGGTCTGGGCGGGACATTGGTGCTGATTGACCTGGTGGCCAAGCTGCGCTTCCGCCGGCTGGCCACGGTGGGCGAGGAGGTAGAGCTGCCGCCGCTGCCGGCCGAAGAACCGCTGCTGGCGTGACAGTGGCTGCACAGCCGACAGGAGAGGAGACGTCCCGATGGCAACACACGAGGAGCGCGTCAAGAGAGCCGGCCGGCTCATGGCGGAAGCAGGGGTCGATGTACTCCTGCTCACCAAGCCGGCCAACATGTTCTACCTTACCGGCGATGGGCGTCTCTGCGCCTACGCCATGATCAGCCAAGGCGGCAAGGTCGCCCTGGGTGTGCCTCAGACCGACGTGAAGGACGTCAAGGCAGTTGCCCGCTTCGACCACATCGTCGGCTTCGAGGACGAGGTGGGGATGATCCACTCCATCGCCCACTACTTCGAACATCTCGGCATCCTCGAGGGCACCGTGGGGCTGGAGTACACATTCCTTACTCAGTCCATGATGGGCATGCTCACCCATCCGCACGCCAAGCCCGAGAAGGTCGCGGTCAAGGACGACGATGAGATCACACGCATCCGGGCGGCGGCCAAAGTGGCCGACGCCGGCATGAAGGCGGCGGTCGAAGCGGTGCGCCCGGGCCTCACGGAGAGCCAGGTCGCCGGCGAGGCCGAGTATGCCATGCGCCAGGCCGGCGCCGAGGAGTTCTGGCGCACCTACGTTTCCTCCGGCCCCCGCACCAACATCGCCCATGGGCTCCCCACGCTGCGCAAGCTCCAGGCGGGCGACCTGGTGATGATCGACGTCCACCCCATCGTCAACGGTACAGTGCGGACATGTGTCGCACCGTGTGCGTGGGCAAGCCCACGGCCGAGCAGCAGACCGCCTACGACCTCTACCTGAAGGCACAGCAGGCGACGATCGACAAGGTCAAGGCGGGTGTCACCACAACGGAACTGGAGCAAACCCTGCACGCCGTGCTCAAAGAAGCGGGCCACGGCGAGCACATCTTCGGGCCGCCCATCCACGGCGTCGGCATCGAGTTCGAAGAGGCGCCGTTGCCACCGGCCCATGCCTTCTTCCACGGCGAGGCGGAGTCGCCCCCTCTGGCGGCTAACGTGGTCATCGCCGTGGGCAACTGCGGGCTGTACGTGGGACCTTTCGGCGTGCGGGTGGAGGACACGGTCGTAGCAACTGCAGGCGGGCGCTCTGTCCTCACAACGTTCCCGCGCAAGCTTGACTAGTCCGTAACGGGAAGCCGGACAGCGCGTCTATAAGGTTGGACGGCGTAGCTGGGATCGCGGGTGAGTCTCAGGTCACCCTTTGGGGTGATGGGGCGCGAGCCCAGAGGCGCCGTTTCTTTTTTTGCGAGGCGCGGCCCCGGATACGGGCGTAGGGGCGCTGCTTGCTGCGCCCTCCGGGCACAACGGCCAGCGCCGCCCCTACTCGGCCATCCTGATCTGCGGGAGCCACTGCAGCCACGAGGGCAGGTACCAGTTCCATTCGCCCAGCAGCTTCATGCTGGCCGGCAGGAGGATCGAGCGGATTACCGTCGCGTCGATGAGGATGGCCGTCGCCAGGCCGAAACCGAACTGCTTGACGCCGATGTTCCGCGTGAAGACGAAGACAACGGCTACCGCGACCATGATCGCCGCCGCGTTGGTGATCGTCCCCGCCGTCGCCTTCACACCAATGGCGATCGCCTCGTTGCTGCTCGCCCCCCTCTCATACGCCTCCTTGATCCGGCTCATGATGAACATATGGTAGTCCATGGACAAGCCGAAGAGGATGGAGAACAGGAACAGAGGCAGCCAGGACTCGATAATGCCCGTGGCCTCGAAGCCCAGCGGTCTCTCCAGTAACCAGCCCTCCTGGAACACCAGCACCAGCAGGCCATAGGCGGCGCCGACGGAGAGGGTGTTGAGGATAATCGCCTTCACGGCAATGACGACGGAGCGGAAAGTGACCAGCAGCACCGTAAAGGCCAACCCAAGGACGAAGGCCCAGACGAAGGGTGTCCTGAACATGATGCTGTCCCTGAAGTCGATGTTGGCGGCCGTGGCTCCCGTCACCAGGGGGCGCTGGAGACTGTTCCCAAAAGCTGCCGGAATCAGGTCCCGCCGGAGGTGGTTCACGGCTTCAATAGCCTTGTCCTCGCCGATGTCGGCGTTCAGCGGTATCTGGATCAGTTCGGTGTCGCCGGCGTCATTGATGTCGGTCTGAATGGGAGCGCCGTAGAGGGCGTCGGGATTCTGCGCCGACACCGTCTCGCGCTGCACCTGGCCCACCAGATCGTTTACGCTGGACTGCACCTCCGGCGCGTAGACGTTGCCGTCTTTGCCCGCATCGACGACTACCTGGGCGGGCGACGTGAGGCCCAGGGTGAAGTTCTCTTCCAGGGCGATGAGCGCCTTCTTCGCCTGCACGTCGTTGGAGAGGCCCTTGGCCCCGTTGAAGCCCAGGTTGAACGTGAACACCGGCGCCGCCAGCACCAGTAAGCAAACCAAGGTCACGCCGGCGAACACGGCCGGACGCGCCAGCACGCGGTCGCTGATGAAACCCCAAACGCCGCCTCCTTCGCCGCCGCGATCCAGGAACGGCACGCGAAATCGGTCTATGTTATCGCCCAGCATGGCCAGCAGCGCCGGCAGCAGGCTCACGGACATGATCAAGGCCAGCGCCACCACCACGATGGCGGACAGACCCAGGGTAGAGAAGATCGAGTTGCCCACCAGGAACATGCCGCAAATCGCCACCAGGACTGTGACGCCCGCAAAGGCTACGGCCTGGCCCGAAGTGGCGGTGGCCACCTGCAGCGCCTCCTCTTTCGATTTTCCGGACCGCCGCTCGCGGCGATAGCGGCTGATGACGAACAACGCATAGTCGATGCCGGTGGCCAGGCCCATGAGCAGCACGACCTCCGCGTAGACATCGACCAAGGGGTATCTTTGGCTGATGACCGCCAGGATTCCGGACGCTGTTATCACCGCCGCCACGGCCAGGGAGAGGGGGACAGCGGCCGCCGCCAGCGCACCAAACGCCAGGATGAGGATCACGAATGTCGTCGGGAGGTTCAGGAAGAGAGCGAAGCCGAAGTCCTTCTGAACGATGTCGGACGCCTCTTTGTTAATGGACGCGTCTCCTCCGATGAGGATCTGAAAGCCGTTGGACGCCGCGTCCGCCTGGGCCGCTTTGACCGCGTCCAGCACCGGGCCGATGTGGTCTTCCGCATCCCGGAGTCTCCCCACCATGTTGACCACAGCGAAGGTGACGTCGCCGCCGGTCGCGTTCCGGGCCACGAAGGGTGACGACTCTGTGGGCGCTCCGATGTCATAGTGCGTCATCGCCCCGGAGATGATCCGTGTGCTGTCGATAACGTTAACCCCGCCCGTGGCCTCGGCGCTTTCGACCCGGAGCGCCTTCAAGTCCGCCATCAGCCCCTGCACGGTCTCTCGATAGGTCGGGTCGTCCACCGTCAGGGAGGGGTGAGAGAAAACGACGAGCTCCCGTACCTCGCCCCTCTGCACACCGAAGCGCTCCTCGAACAGCTTGGTCGCCTTCCCCGCCTCTCCCGGCGCCCTCGGTTCCAGGTTCGTGTTGGCGGAGATCGTAGAGCAGCCGGCCAGGGCGACAAGCACGATGAGGACCCAAGCCAGGGCCACGGCCCGGCGATGCCGGGCGCTCCACATCGCGATGCGGGCGGTGAAGGACTTAGCTTCGGAAGAAAAGCGATCGCTGATGGCGCCCCCCTGTTTGGTTGAACGTGGTGCGACATATTATAATATGAAACGATTACCGAATTGAACCGCTAAGATCGCCGTCGTAAGACAACCGCTCCGCGCCGCTGGTGGAGGATCGCTGATGTTTCCACTTCTCTCCAGGCCATGGGCTGCAGTGCTTGGGCTAACACCCGTCCTGGCGCTGACGCTTCTCGCGGCGGCCTGCGGCGAGAGCAAAGAAGTGAGCCCTTTGGCGGAAGCCTCCCTCCGACCCGATGCCCAGACGCCTATCGTCGTCCCTCCCGAGGCGCCAATCGTTGTCGGCGTATCGGCGCCCTTGACCGGACCCGATGAAGCGGAAGGCATTGAAGACCGCGACGCCGTCATCGTAGGCGTAGAGCGATGGAAAGAACGCAACGGAAGCCTCATCAAGGGTCACGAGATCGAGGTCCGCGCCGAGGACGACGGTTGCACGGAGGCCGACATCACCGCCCAGGCGGCGGAGCGCCTGCTGCGCAGCGAGGGGCTAGTCGGGGTCATCGGCCCTAGCTGTAGCGCCGGCGCGCAGCGGGCCATTCCGGTCTATGCCCAGGCGGGCATCGTGGTGATCTCCGGATCGGCCACCGAGTCCGCCCTGACCACCAGCCAGCCGGAGGGACGTTTCTTCTTCCGCACCGCCTACCGGAACGACCTCGAGGGCACGCTGGCCGGCCTTTTCACCAGCGTCGACCTGCAGGCCAAGAAGGTCTATCTCGTCGACGACGGCGAGGCCTACGGCGTTGACCTGGCGAACGCGGCCCAGAAGGCGCTGCTGGCCAACGGCGTGATCGTGACACGCGACACCGTGCAACGGGGGATTGTGGACTTCAGCCAGCTCGCCAAGAAGATCGCCGCCGAGAACCCAGATCTGGTGGGCTATACGGGGTTCAACCCCGAGGCGGCGCTCTTCTATCGGCAGCTCCGGGATGCGGGCTACAAGGGCATCTTCGGCTCCGTAGACGCAGCGGCCTCGGTGCCCAGCTTCGTCGAGCCTGTGGGCGCTCAGGCAGAGGGCGTTTTCTTCGCCGGCTGCTCGCTGACGCTGCCCGAGGACTTCGTGGCCGACTTCCAGGGCGTGCACGGCCATAGGCCAGAGGCGTCGGCTTTCGTGGCCCAGGATGCGGACGCCGCGGCCATTCTGCTGGACGCCGTCGCTCAGGTCGCCGCCCAGCAGGCCGACGGCTCCCTGACCGTCGACCCGGCCGCCCTGCGTGATGCCGTCCGCGATACCATGCTGCAGGACGGCCTCTCCGGCTCCTTCGCCTTCGACGAGAACGGTGACCGCGTGCCCCGTCGCGGCGATGTGCTGTCCCAGGTGGTGGACACAGCCCTCACCAGCGGCAACACCGAAATCTTCGTGGATTTTGGCCTGGTTCCTTGCCAGGTGCAGGACGGTAAGCTCGTCAACCTGCTGGGCCCCGGCGCCGGACAGATCCGGTAAGCCTATCGCGGCCACGTTGCAGGCCGGGCGGAGCTGAGATAAGATGACTGCCGACCCCACGTATCACGCCGATCAAGTAGCGATGCCACATTCCTCCGAGGCTGACATGCACGGACTGCGCCTCTTCAACGCCCTCATGGTGCCGGTGCACTTAGTCCAGGGCCTGCTGATGCTCACGCTAAGCACCGACTCCTCGCTTCCGGTCACAACGTCGTTCCTCAAGTTCGACGAGACGGCCCGGAAGCTAGTGACGGATGACAATACCCTGTTCGATCTGAGGCTGGGACCTGTTGTAGCCTCCTTCCTCTTCGTCTCAGCGCTCGCTCATCTCATCATCGTTCTTCCCGGCGTCTATCAATGGTACGAGCGGAACCTTGGGCGGGGCATCAACTACGCCCGCTGGTTCGAATACTCGATCAGCGCCTCCATCATGATCGTCGTCATCTCGATGCTTGTAGGCGTCTACGATCTCGGCAGCCTGATCCTGGTATTCAGCGTCAACGCGGCCATGATCTTCTTCGGGCTGAACATGGAGGTGCAGAACCAGGGGGCGGAGCGAGTCAACTGGACACCCTTCATCCTCGGATGTTTGGCCGGCATTGTTCCCTGGGTCGTGATTACCCTCTATCTGGTCGCGCCGGCGTCTCGGTCCATCGGCGACGTCCCCACATTCGTCTACGGCATCTACGTTTCGCTCTTCATCTTCTTCAACGTCTTTGCCGTCAACATGCTCCTGCAGTACCGGCGGGTTGGGCCCTGGCGCGACTACCTGTTCGGCGAGCGTGTCTACATCCTACTTAGCCTGACGGCGAAGTCCGCTCTTGCCTGGCAGGTCTTCGCGGGCACATTGAGGAGCGTGTAGGTGGTATCGGGATCGGCCTAGCGGAGGGGCCTGGCCCTCTTACGGTCTTTGCCGGCGAGGGAACCAGGGCAGAAAAGCGCTCGTGCTCTCGACGTAGGCCCTGTACTGAGGTTTGGTCTGCACCTGCGCCCTCTCCAGGAGTGCCACGCCGGACACCCTCACCAGAAGCACCGTCATCAGGACAGGACTGAACAGCGTCCAGAGGCCGTCAACCGTCCCCGCCGCGATGATAAAGTACCCCCACCAGACAGTGGCGTCGCCGAAGTAGTTTGGATGGCGAGTGTACCGCCAGAGCCCGTTCTGCATTACCTTGCCTCTGTTGGTGGGGTCGGCCTTGAAGCGGGCGACTTGCCAATCGCCCACGGCCTCGAAGAAGAAGCCAACCGCCCACACGAAAGCACCCACAAGGTCGACGACGGTCAACTCATCGGGCGAATCGTAGAACTGCGCCGCCAGGAGTGGCGCCGAGATCAGCCAGAGCAGCACCCCCTGCAGGAAGAAGACCTGAAAGAAGCTGACCCACCAGAACTTCTCCCCCCCCTTCTCCCTCCACGCCCGATAGCGATAGTCTTCTCCCTTGCCCCAGTTCCGCCACAGGATGTACAGCGATAGCCGCAGCCCCCAGACAGCGACCAGCGCAGTGATGAGGATCTTACGGCCCACGAACCCGTCGGTGGTGACGAAGTAGACGGTGGCCACGACTGCGAATCCGAGGCCCCAAAACACGTCCACAATGCTGGCGTTGCGCAGGACGATGCTGAGGAGCCAGGCGGCCGTCATGTAGGCCAGCACGACAGCCAGAGAGAGACCGACGATCTCGAATAGGCTCATGCCCAGCCGGTCACTTCCCCAAGAGATGCCGCAGCGCACCTTCCAGGTCCGGGAACCGGAACTGGAAGCCGCTGGCCAGCAGCCGCGCCGACTCCACGCGCTGGCTGGCGAGGAGGAGCTCGTCCGCCATCTGACCGAAGGCAAGACGAGCCGCGAAGGCCGGCATAGGGAAGAGCGTCGGCCGCCCGAGGACGCGGCCCAGGGTCTTGGTGAATTCGCGGTTGGTGACCGGCTGCGGGGCCACGCTGTTGACCGGGCCTCGGAGCGCTTCCGTCGTCAGCGCGTGCATGATCACACCGACGACGTCGTCGATGGCGATCCAGCTCATGAACTGCTTCCCGGAGCCCAGCGTACCGCCCACACCCAGCCGGAAGGGAGTCAGGAGCCTCGGCAGCGCCCCGTCGGTGGCGCTGAGCATGATCCCGGAGCGGAGGAGCACCACGCGGACCCCGGCCGCCGCCGCCGGCTCCGTAGCGGCCTCCCACTGGCGGCAGACATCCGACAGGAACATCGAACCCGAATCGCTTTCCTCCCGAAGAGTCTCCTCGCCGCGATCGCCGTAGTAGCCGACGGCGGAGGCGCCTACCAGTACCTTGGGGACCGGATTAAGCCCCGCCAGGGTCTCGGCGATGAGCCGGGTGCCCTTGACCCGGCTCTCCAGGATGCGGGCCTTCTTCGCTCCCGTCCAGCGCCCGGCGGCGATGGACTCGCCGGCCAGGTGGACGCCGGCATCCACTCCCTTCAGTCCGGCCGCGTCGATTTGTCCCGCCTCCGGGTCCCAGCGGACTTCGGAGGCTCCCGGGCTCGGCTGCGACCGCACCAGGCGCACGACCTCGTGCCCATTGCCCGTCAGGACGGGCATGAGCGCCGTGCCGACCAGCCCAGACGACCCGCTTATCAGAACCCTCATTTCAAACCGCCTTCCCGGGCATGGCGGCTGGCAATTTGTCGCTGGTCGCCCGCCTGCTCGACGGCCTTGACGATGCCTCGGAGCATGCCGGCGAACACCAACGAGTGCAAAGGGTAGAGAGCGTACCAGTAGAGCAGGCCCAGTAGACCAACCGGGTCGAAGACGGACGTCTGCCGGATGAGCGAGCCAGTCCCGTCTTCTTCGACCTCGAATTGAAGCCAGGCCCGCCCCGGCACCTTCATCTCCGCAAACAACCGCAGCGCACGCTCCGGCTCGAACGCTTCCACCCGCCAGAAGTCGACGGTGTCGCCGGGTAGCGGCCACTCCGGGTCTCGGCGACCGCGCCGCAACCCCGCGCCACCCACCAGCAGGTCCAGGAACCCGCGCAAGCGCCAGAGCCAGTTCGCGTAGTACCAGCCCGTCTTGCCGCCGATACGACGGATGGGCCTGAAAGCCTCCGCCGCAGGGTAGGGGACTCGTGCCGAGCGGGAGTCCACCAGCCGCGACCCAAACCTCACGCCGCCCCAAGCAGACACCGAACCGCGCGAGGATAGGGCATCTGCCCAGCGAGTTTCGGCCATGTCGCGGTCCTCGTTTCTCAAGGCCCGCTCGATCGCTTCTCGAATGCCGCGCGGGCGGAAAGGGAAAAGCCGTAGGGCAAGGTCACTCCTAACCGTCGTCTCGTGAGTGATGCTGTCGATCAGTTTGCGACCGATGCGGGCGTACAGCGGCGTGACGAGGCCCAGCCAAAGGCTGGACAGCCTGGGCGTCAGCACCGGCACCGGAACCATCAGCCGTCTGAGACCACGTTGGCGCGCGTACTCCAACATGATCCTCTGATATGTCGTCCGGTCGGCCCCGCCGACCTCCACCACCACGCTCTTCTCCAGTTCCACATCCAGCGCCGCTACGAGATAGGAGATGACATCCTCGATCGCTATCGGCTGAGCCAGGATGCGCACCCAACGGGGCGTGATCATTAGCGGGAGCCTGTCGACTAGAGCACGGATCATCTCGAATGAAAGGCTGCCCGACCCGATGATGATCGAAGCACGGAACTCAACCGTCGGCACGCCCGATTCTCGCAGGATGCGTCCGACCTCCTGTCGGCTTGCCAGGTGGGGAGAGAGGGCGGCCCCACTCCCCAGGCCGCCCAGGTAAATGACGCGACGCAGTCCCCTCTCGCGAGCCGCCTGAGCGAAGTTGGTCGCTGCACGGCGGTCTTCCTTCTCGAAAGCCACGCTGGAGCCCATAGAATGCACCAGGTAGTATGCGGTATCGACTCCTTCCATCGCCGCCAGTAACGATGGCTGGTCTAGTACGTCACCCCCAACCACTTGTGTGGACTCGGCGACTTTCGGGCGCAGGAACTCCGGGCGTCGGGCTAGACAGCGGATTCGGTAGCCCTCCGCCTCCAGCGCCCTAAGCAACCGCCCCCCGACGTAGCCAGTCGCGCCCGTCAGAAGGATGACGCGCTCTGGGTTGGCTGTGAACGTATCCATCAGTCCCACTGCCGCTTGCGGGCGAAGCGTCGCAGCCCCAGGCCGGAGTCGTGCACCAGCATCTGATAGGCGTCCTCCAGAGGACCGTCGTACGCGCCTTCTTCTTCGTAGACGATCTCCTCGATGCCTGCTTGCACCGCCTCCTTCAAGCAGGAGAAGCAGGGGCGAAGGGTGGTGTACAGGACCCCGCCTTCGGTCGCGTTCCCATGGCGCGCAGCTAGGAGCATGGCGTTGGCTTCGGCGTGCACACAGATACAGGTGTCGTATCCCTGGCCGGGTTCGACATCCGACGCGCAGCGAGGACACCCGCCTTCAAAGCAGTTCTTCACGCCGATCGGTGTGCCGTTGTACCCCGTGCTGATGATGTTCCTCTGCTTCACGATCAGCGCCCCAACCTTCCTGCGGACGCAGTTGGAGCGCATCGACGCGTCTTCAGCTATCTTCATGAAGTACTCGTCCCACGAGGGGCGGTAGTCACTCATGCCGGCCCATCCTTAGCGGTCGCTTCGCAGTGAGAACGCCGCGCTACCACTGTGCGAGGGCTACTTCTGGCCGAAAACGAACTCCTTGATCGCCGAGAAGTACTGCTCCATGCCCACCGCCATTATGCTGTTGTGGTCGGCGCCCGGCACGATGACCAGACGCTTCTCCCGCGAGTCGATCTCTTCATACAGTGTGACGGCCTCGTCAACCGGTATCAAGCTGTCCCACTCACCGTGAATGACCAGGGCCGGCAGGGTGATGGCACGAATTCGGGCAGCGATAGCTTCGCCCAGACCCCTCAGTGGTTCTGATGACAGGTCGAAGAGCTCAAGCAGCCGGGCCATGTTCGAAGAACCGCTCTCCACAATCAGCCCTTTGAACCGCTCCTGGTAGTGGAAGGCCAGCTCCACGGCACAATGGCTTCCCAAAGACCGGCCCATTACGAAAAGAGGCGCGCCCTGGCCTAGAGGACGAACGATATTCAGGAAGAAGTCGCAGATCGGGTGGGCGTCGGCGGTCATGCTGGCGAAGCTGGGCGTGCCATCGCTGAGGCCGTAGCCCCGGTAGTCGGCCACGAACAGACCGATACCCTCCCGGTTGTAGAGCTGGGCAATCCAATCGTGCTCGCAGACCACCTCGCCGTTGCCGTGGAAGTAGAGGACGCACGGGGAGCCGGCGCCGGCGGGGTAGAAGCGGCACGATATGGACATCCCCTCCTCCACAGGAACCCGGTAGTCGCTTGCGTCCGGCGGAGGCGGCGTCCAGTCGCGTCGGGGATAGAAGATGAACTGCAGGATCTCAGGCCTATCCAGGATCGAATAATCGGCTTGATGCGCCAAGTAGCTCATCCCCCTCAGAGTTTCTGAGATTGCGCGAGGATCATGCGCGGACGAGGGCCGCCTGTCAAGGCGCGCGGCATGCATGGCGACCCGTCTTGACCTGCTCCACTGCCCGCGTTATCTTGCAGAACGGGAAAGGGATTTCCACCGCATAGCAGGACACGAGCATGTTCGACACCGTCACATCAGCCCGCGCCCTGATGGGGCTGTCGCTGGCCTTCCACATCGTCTTCACCGCCATCGGCATCGGCCTCCCGCTCCTGTTCCTCATCGCCGAGGGCATCGCCCTGCGCACGGGCAACGAGACCTATCGCCAGATGGCCAGGCGCTGGGGACGAGTGGCCGCGGTCCTGTTCGCGGTGGGCGCTGTCTCCGGCACCATCCTTTCGTTCGAGTTCGGGCTCCTCTGGCCGACGTGGATGGAGTTCTCGGGCAGCATCATCGGCTTCCCCTTCGCGCTGGAGGGCTTCGCCTTCTTCACCGAAGCCATCTTCCTTGGGCTCTACCTCTACGGCTGGGACCGTCTCTCCCCGAGGGCGCACTGGCTTTGCTCCATCCCCATCGTGATCAGTTCGGCGATGTCAGCCTTCTTCGTCATCAGCGCCAACGGCTGGATGAATCAGCCCACCGGTTTCGATGTTGTGGGAGGCAAGGTGGTGGATGTCGAGCCCGTGGCCGTGATGTTCAACAAGGCTATGCCCTACGAAGTGACTCACGGGACGCTGGCCTCCTACGTGGCGACAGGCTTCGCGGTGGCCGCCGTGTACGCCCTCGCCATGCTGCGCGGCCAGCGGTCGGACTACAACAAGAAGGCGTTGGTGCTGGCGCTGGTGGTGGCCGCCGTCTTCGCGCCGCTCCAGGTGGTCAGCGGCGACCTGAGCGCCCGCTTCCTGGCGCACAACCAGCCGGAGAAGTTCGCCGCCCTGGAGGGACAGTTCGAGACGGAGGAAGGGGCGCCCCTGCGCATCGGCGGCTGGCCCGACACCGACGATAAGACGACGCGCTTCGCCATCGAGGTCCCTAAGCTGGGCAGCTTCCTGGCCTACGAGGACTTCGACGCCGAAGTGCGCGGGTTGAACAGCTTCCCCCAGGGGGAGATCCCCGACGCGCGTCTGGTCCACCCGTTCTTCCAGGTGATGGTGGCGGCGGGGTTCTTCATGGTGCTCGTGGCAGCCTGGTTTTTCGGCTTAGCCTGGTGGCGCAAACGGATCGATCCCGGGCGCCTGCTACTGCTGGCGGTGGTCTTGGCGGCGCCGCTGGCCTTCCTCACCATCGAGGCCGGCTGGTTCGTGACGGAGTTTGGCCGCCAGCCGTGGATCATCTACCACGTGATGCGGACGGCCGACGGGGCGACGCCCCGCGAAGGCATCGTCTGGGTCCTTGCGGTGTTCGCCCTGGTGTACGTGGCGCTCGCCGCCGGCCTGGCGCTCCTCTTGTTCCGAGAGCAACGGCGACCGCTGCAGCCGCTGGCCCCACTCAGGAGGCCTTCCGATGCCCCTTGAGAACCTGGCGGCGCTGGTCGTCATGGTGGGCCTCATGGCCTACGCGATGTTCGGCGGGGCCGACTTCGGCGGCGGCGTCTGGACGGCGCTGGCCAGCGGCCCCCGAGCCGCCGACCAGCAGGAAGGCATCTTCCGCGCCATGGGCCCCGTCTGGGAGACGAACCACGTTTGGCTGATCCTGGTGGTCGTAACGCTGTTTACGGCGTTCCCGCCCGCCTTCGCCGATCTGTTCACGGCCCTTCTCGTTCCGCTCGTGGTCGCCCTGATCGGCATCGTCTTCCGCGGAGCGGCCTTCGCCTTCCGCCACTACGGTCACTTCGTGGGCACGGCTCTGCCCGCCACCGGCATGGTCTTCTCGGTCGCCAGCATCATCACCCCCATGAGCATGGGCATGGCGGTGGGCGCCGCCGCCGGCGGCCACATCACAATCGAGGGCGGAGCTGTCACATCGGGGCTCTGGGAACCCTGGCTGCGGCCGTTCCCCATCGTCTGCGGCCTGATCGCCGTGGCCATGTGTGGTTTCCTCACCGCCAACTACATGACCACCCGCGCCACCGGCGAGCTACTGGAAGACTTCCGCAGACGCGGCCTCGCGGCCAGCCTGGTGCTTGGGGCGCTCACCACCGTCGCGCTGCCCATTGCCTACTGGCATGCGGACGCCTTCTGGGAGCAGGTGAAAGACCCCGCGCCCATCGCCGTGATGGCCACCGCCGTGGCCATGGGTCTGGCGTCCCTGGTGGTGCTCTGGCGACGCTGGTACGTGCTGGCGCCGCCCGTGGCGGCGGCCACGGTGGCCCTGGTGATCGGCGGCTGGGGCGCCGTGCAGTACCCCTACCTCATCCTGCCCGACCAGCGCATCGCGGACGTCGCTGCCGGCGACTCGACCCTCACGGCCTTCCTCATCGCCCTGCCCATCGGCGCGTTGATCCTGATCCCGTCGCTGGTGCTACTCTACGTCACGTTTAGTGAGAAAACCGGCGGCCCCGGCGCCGAGGGTGAACGCTACAGCTACTAGGGCCGTTCACATCCTCAGGCTACAGGTGATAAGACCGTCCCACTCGCTTATCGGCTTGCTGGAGGTTAGGAGGAATGCGTTTCTCTCCTTGTCATCCGCGCAGGAGATCTTCACTTCGCCCGAAAGCTCGCGCGTCTCGGGGCTAATGACGAATGTGACGCCGTCCACCTCTTCGACCAGATCAGATTCCCGGACCGTGTCTACGATCAGCCCCAGTGACGGGTCGCAACACCCGGTGAACTGGAGCTCGATGCGAATGGGCCCCCGCGCTCGCCCTTCCAAGAGTAATGACTTCACGGCCTGAGCTGCGCCTGGGTCCAACGTGACCAGGGACATCCTCCACCACCCCCACTTCTGCGCCGTCTAGTACGCCTGCGCAAAGAGATTATAGACGTCCATTGGGTCACCTACCGGGCGAGCGTTGAACAAGACGTTCGAATCAGCGATCGCGTGAAGTGAGCAGGCTCCAAGCGCTTCTTGCGGGACGCCCACGTCGCGCAGCCTCATCGGATGGCCCACCTTCTCCATTAGCGCCTCGATTGCGTCGGCCGCAGCCAGGGCCGCATCGCGCTCTGTCATGCCCCTGGTGTCGACTCCCAGTGCCTGCGCGACTTGAGCCAGCTTGGCGGTGGCATGATCAACGTTGAAGCGCATCACTTTGGGCAGCACGATGCCGCAGGCTGCTCCATGGGGAACATGGTACAGCGTACCCACTGTGTGCGCCATGCAATGCGCCAGACCGGTCTGGGCAACGGTGAACGCCCATCCCGCCATGGTGGCTGCGATCTGCATGTTGAGCCGGACCTTCTCATTCCTGCCGTCGGCCACAACCAGCGGCAGGTTCTCGCTGATCAGCCGTATGGCGTGCAGCGCCTGACCGTCGCAGATCTGGTTGGACATGATGCTCATGGAAGCCTCAACGGCGTGGGTCATGGCGTCCATGGCGGTGGCCACCGTAATCTCCTTGGGCAGGGTCACGGTAAAGCGCGGATCGAGAATGGCCGCGTTCGGTGTGATCCTGGGGTCGGCTAAGAAGAGTTTCCGTCCTGCGGTCTTGTTCGTTATGACAGCAGCGCTTGTCACTTCACTGCCCGTTCCCGCCGTCGTTGGAACAACGATGTGCGGGGTCTGGGGCTCAGAAAGCGCGTACCACCGGTTGATGTAGTCGTTGGCCCTGCCGCCGCTCTTCAAGGTGACGCAGACGACCTTGGCGGCATCGATGACGCTCCCGCCTCCGACACTGACGATGCAGTCCGCCCGGAGTTCGCGGGCCACGGCAGTGGCTCCATCCACGGATTCCAGATCCGGGTCCTGCGGAATATCGTCATAGATGCCCACACAGAAATCCACGAGGCTGTTCTTAACAAGATCTGCAAGCCCGGCCTTCCTGACCCCGGGATCGGTGAGGATTAGCGCCCGGCGGCAGCCCTGATCCACGACCAGCTTGTAGATTGAAGACAGGGAGCCGTGGCCGACGACCACATTGGTCGGGCAATTGTAATTGAAACCCTCAATCTTCTTATTGTCCGACAGGAGTGTGAAGCCGGAATTCGTGTTGCGGTCGGAGAAGTAGGGCACGTGAATCCTCTTGATCTGTGTGTATTCCGCCAGCCCCCAACTGCCCAGCTCGCGGCCTACGCCTGACTGCTTGTACCCACCGAAGGGACAGTACTCGGCGAAGACGTGGTAGTTGTTAATCCACATCGTCCCCGTGCGCACCGCGCGGGCCACGCGCTCGGCCCTGGCGATGTTGGTGGAGAATACCCCGCCCGCCAGGCCGTAGATGGAATCGTTGGCAATCGCGATCGCCTCTTCGTCGCTGTCGTACTTGATCACGCAGGCAACAGGGCCGAAGATCTCTTCCTGCGCGATGCGCATCTTGTTGTTCACGTTCGTGAAAATGGTTGGAGCGTAGTAGTACCCGCCCTCTCTTCCTTCCACCTCCACACGCTTCCCGCCGGTAATGATCTCGGCGCCCTCTTCCTGTCCGAGTTGGACGTAGTGCTCGACGGTGGCCAGCTGCTCCTTGCTCACAACGGGGCCCATATGGGCGGTCGGGTCCAACTGGTATCCTATTCGGAGGGCCTCCGCCCGCTTCTTCATCCTGTCGACGAACTCATCGTAGATCTTGGAGGGAACCAGGATGCGTGTGCCTGACTCGCATATCTGTCCCTGGTGCAAGAACGTCCCGAAGCAGGCGCCCTCCACGGCCAGGTCCATGTCTGCATCATCCAGGATGATATTTGCCGACTTGCCACCCAGTTCAAGCGTCACCTTCTTCACCGTATCGGACGCCATTCTCATGATCTCGCGTCCTACTTCGGTGCTACCGGTAAAGGCGATCTTGTCCACGTCCGGGTGGGTACAGAGCGTCTTCCCCAGTTCCCCTCCCGGCCCCGGAATGACGTTGAACACTCCCTTAGGGATGCCTGCCGCCTTGGCAGCTTCAGCCAATATCACGGCGGTGAGAGGGGTGTTGGAAGCCGGTTTCACCACTATGGTGTTTCCCATGATGAGAGCCGGCGCGATCTTCCACATGGCCAGAGCCGTCGGGAAGTTCCACGGAACGATTCCCACGCACACCCCGACCGGCTCGCGGCGGACGAATTCTCGTCCGGGCGAGAACGCATTCCCTGAGGCCATGATCTCTTCCTCGAAGGGGAATTTTGTGGCGGCGTACGTGGCGAGATTGCGCAACAGCAGGCTAGCCCACATGACAATGATCCTGGCGTATCCAACAATCTGGCCGGCGTCCATGCATTCGGTCATGACCATGCGGACGCCCTGCTGCGAAATGTGGTCGGCGAAGTCCTGGAGGATCGCTATACGGGCGGCTATGTCAAGGCCGCTCCAGTCCCCCTTGTCGAAGGCCCTGCGGGCGGCTGCTATGGCCGCTTCCGCGTCAGCCTTGCCGGCTCGCGCAACGGTGGCGAAGGGGAGTCCGGTCCCAGGGTCGATGGTTTCGAACGTCCTTCCGTCCGCGGCGTCGACAAACTCGCCGTCTATGAATAGCTTGAACTGCTCCATTAGAGACCCTCCCTCTGCTTCATGAATCTTGAGTCATGGGCGCGGGCGAAGTGGATTCTTCCACCCGAACAACCGCCCATTTCCGGTTGAGGCGACACGGAGCTATTCCAGATCCCCACCCGAGTTGCCGCCGAGACGCCATCCTTCAGATAAACCGCTCGCGGCTGAGTAAGTGATAAGGCAAGCTGCCTTCACTCAGCGAAGCATACCACTGGGCAGGGCGTGACGAAAGACACATTGCCGGCGGCTGACAGCGCCGCCGGCATCAGAGTGCCGAAGGGCGAGTTGCCTACGCTGAGGTTGAACCTCAGCCTCGACTAGTAGCCGGACGGCGCCGGCGTTCGAGTCGGACCGGGTGTTGTGGTACCACCGGAGGCGGGGGCGCCGCTGGCCAAAAATAGTGTCGACCCTCTCCTCAGCTCAATCCGTCCGCAGCGCCTCGATCGGCTTCGGACAGGAGGACTCAACAATCTATACCAGCCGGCGCCCAGACGGGATACACTGGTGATGTGATGTCCGGAACAAAGCTTCGGCTACGGGCTTCCAGTGCGCAAGGCTATGTTGTGGCCTTGGGCCTGACCGGCATCGTGACCGGCGCCATCTGGGTCATCGGACAGGTCACGGACGTCGCCAACATCTCCATGCTCTACCTGCTTGCCGTCATGGCAAGCGCGATCTTCTTCGGGAACGGGCCGGCCATCCTAGCATCCGTGGCCGCGTTCTTGGCCTTTGATTTCTTCTTCATCGACCCGAGGCACCACCTCACCGTCTCAGAGCCTGAAGAGTGGGTGGCGTTGGGCCTGCTGCTTGTGACCGGGGTCATCACCGGACAGCTGGCCGCCGCTCTAAGAAACAGGGCCCGCGAGGCCAGAAGGCGGGAGCGCGAAGCGGTTGTGCTCTACGACGTCCTGCGTCTGATGATCGGCGCCGACCTGCGGGAATCGCTGGCTGCCGTCGCGGAGCGCCTGCGCAAGGAGCTGGCGCTGGCGGCCGTGGTCATTGGCTTCCACGGCGGCACCGCGGCGGACCTTTGGGCAGAGGCGGGCGAGAAGGAGGCACTGGGGCTAGCGCGAGCTTCTGGCATGACGCCCAAGCTGATGCTGGGAGAAGGGGCCGGCCCAACGTCCGAGCGTCGGGGTACGCCGGGGCGCTGGATACGGGTGCTGCCACCGCATCTTCCCGGCCAACCCGGGCAGGCGTCGGATCGGCTTCGCGAGGTCCCCGTTCGTCTAGGAGACGGGATGGTGGGTTCGATCTCCCTTGTCCGCCGCCGCCAGGCCGCCCCGTTCACGGCAGCCGACGACCGCCTCCTCTCAGCCGTGGGTAACCAGCTCGCTATCGCCATCGAGCGGACGAGGCTCAGGGAGGAAGCAGCAGAGGCCGAGATCCTTCGCCGGACCGACGAGCTGAAGACGGCCCTCCTCAACACCGTATCCCACGACCTCAGAACGCCGCTGTCTTCGATCATCGCCTCGGCCAGCAGCCTGCTCCAGCAAGACGTGCAGTGGACGGAGGACGAGCGGCGCGACTTCGCCAGGGCTATCGAAGAGGAAGGCGAGCGGCTTAACCGCCTGGTCGGCAACCTGCTCGACCTGTCACGGATCCAGGCGGGGAGCCTGGCGCCTCAACGCGGCTGGTACGACCTGAGCGCGTTGGTGGACGATGTCCTCGGCCGGTTGCGTTTTGTCGCCTCCCGGCACCGGCTGGTCGTAAGCCTGGAGGAGGATCTGCCGCCGGTCTTCCTCGACTACATTCTGATCGACGAAGTACTCGCCAACCTGATCGAGAACGCAGTCAAGTACACCCCGCCGGGATCCGAGATCGCCATTCGGGCGACGCGGGACAACGATGAAGTTCGAGTCGAAGTAGCTGACACCGGGCCGGGTTTTCCGCCCGAGGCGCTGCCGCGACTATTCGAGCCCTTCTACCGCGTCCAAAGGGAAGGCCAGGTGGCGAGGGGTACCGGACTCGGACTTGCGGTAGCCAAGGGTCTCGTGGAGGCCCACGGCGGCCGCATCTGGGCGGACAATCGAGAGACCGGCGGCGCCAGGCTGGTGTTCACCCTCCCTCTCGGCCAGCCCGGCCAGGCTCCAGTTGAGGCCGCGGGGGCGAGCGAGTGACGGGCGAAGGAGAAGGCCGCACGGTGCGAATCCTGGTCGTGGATGACGAACCCGCCATTCGCAAGACGCTGAGCACGAACCTCACCCGTCACGGCTATGAGGTGGACACAGCCGAAACGGGGTACGAGGCCCTGGACCGCTATTCGCGCAAGAAGCACGACCTCATCCTGCTCGACTTGGGCCTTCCGGATATCGACGGCTTGGAGGTCATCCAACAGATACGGCAGCGGGCGAGCACGCCGATCGTTGTTCTCTCGGTGCGCGAAGCAGAGCAGGCGAAGGTGGCGGCGCTCGACCTCGGCGCCGACGACTACCTGACGAAGCCGTTCGGCGTCGACGAACTCCTGGCCCGCGTCCGCGTAGCCCTCCGCCACGCCGTCCAACAGGCAGCGCCTTCGGGCGGCTTGCTCCGCTGCGGGGACCTGGAAGTCGATTTGGAGCGCCGGCGAGTGCGCGTGGCCGGCGAAGAAGTCCGCCTCACACCCACCGAGTACGAACTGCTCAGTGTTCTTGTCTCACACCCCAACAGAGTGCTCACCGATAGGACCCTCCTTCAGGCAGTGTGGGGCCCTGAGTACGGCTCCGAGGCCCACTACCTCCACGTGTACATAGCAAGGCTGCGCAGAAAGATCGAGGCGGACCCGCAAAGGCCACGCCATCTCCTAACGGAGCCCGGCGTGGGATATAGGCTGATCTCCGACTAGCTACCTTTATCGAGCGGGCCGCTCGGAGTAATATTGGCGTCTCATAGCCAGTCGGCAGTGATTAGAAACAGAGACGACAGGCTCGCAACGAAAAGACGCCGCCCACGGAGCGGCCTCTTTGTCTTACGCTCTGCTACCGAGGGCGAGGGCCGCCTCGCCGGTCTTGGGTAGACGCTTCTCCACGGGCTCACTGCTCCATGTCGAGCGAGCTGCTCTGTCCGGCGATCACCGTGCCGTGGTCGTCGTACACCAAGACGCTCAGCATGTACTGCCCGGGCTCGGCGTAAGTGTGGCGAGCCGGGAACCAGCCCTCTTCAACGGTGCCGTCCCCCCAATTCCAGGCGATTCTCGCGATCTTGAAATCGCGCGAGCATACCGTCCCCTGCACCGTAACGGTGAGACCATCGATCTCGGCGTCGCCTAGTTCGAACAATACTCCTGGGCCGACGAAGATGGAGGAACTAACCGGGAGGAAGGTGGGAGTCGGCGGTGACGGTGGGGAGGACGTAGGCACTGGCGTCTCTTCCTGCGGCGCAGGAATCGCCTCCTCTATGGGTGCGGTCGCCATGCGAGCCTCCGGGGTCGGCTCCGGGCCAGAGTCGGGCGTCGGCTCCAGTGTTATGGCGGATAACGTGGGACTGGGTGCGGCTCGCGGCGTTGGCATCGCGGTCGGGCTGACGGCGGTGGTGGGGGTGATGCGGGCGATCTCGGCCTCAGACCCATCGCTGTTGTCGTGCACCAGGGCGTAAGCGATGACGGCCGGCACGGCAACGGCACCGACTGCGATCGCGATTCCACCGGAGATGACAATGCGTTGCCAACGAGGGCTCATGATCGTCGTGCTCCCCCGGGCCGGGCGTCTCATTCATACACGAAAGCCGCCGACCCGTCAAGTTTCCTGAGGGGTTCGACCACCTGCTGATGGGCGCAGCACCTCAAGACGAAAGTTGTAGTACCAGAAGGCCATGTGTTCCCACTGTCGTCGCTGTCCAGGTTCTTTCAGGGCCTGCGCCTGGTCTCGCAGTCAGACGCGGACGGCCATGCGGAGGAGGACGATCTATGGCTGCCGGTGAGGAGCCTGGCCCCGGAGAGCCTCGTCGCCGTCGACGGTGCCAGCGTGATCGGGCGTTTGCTTGAGCAATGCAACTACTTGATCGTGGAGGATGCGGACCTACGACCAGTCGACCTTATCAATCATCTCAGAGCGTTCTCACTTCAGGCAATTGTGGCTCACGACATGACTAGAGCCATGGGGCTCACGGGAAACTACGCGTATGTCCTGTGGCAAAGAGGGCGCAGAGAGCCGCAGCTAGATGGAGAGCGCATATGGTGACCGTCATCCGGGCGAAGCGCCGATCATCAGTATTGACGCCATCCGGCCTGGCCTGCCTTTCAGTGCTTCCGACGGTCAACCTCACCGCCGGCTGCCTCCACGATTGCGTCTACTGCTACATCCGCGGGTACCGCAACTGCCAGGGCGAGGGCAGGATCGTTCTGTACGAAGACACCCTCGAAAGGCTGCGAAATGAACTGCGGCCAGGACAGCCAAAGCCGCGCGCCGTCTATTTCAGCCCGTCCAGCGACCTGTTCCAGCCGGCGCCGGAAGTCCTGGAGCTGAGCCACGCTGTGCTCGAGTTCCTGTTCAGCGAGGGCATCGGCGTGGCGTTCCTAACGAAGGGTGAGATTCCAGACGAGACTCTAGACCTTCTCATCGACCATGCTCACCTGGTGCAGGCGCAGATCGGGCTGATCACCTTGGACGAGGAACTTGCGCGCATCCTCGAGCCTCATGCCGCAAGCCCGCGGACGAGACTTTGGGGGTTGCACTCGCCCATCGCCGGAGGCGTGGCCGCGGCCGCTCGACTGGACCCGATTCTGCCAACGCTGACGGACGACCCCGAGGCACTAGATCGGCAATTCACAGCCCTGGCGCAGGTCGGCGTGAAGCGAGTTGCGGCAGGCGTACTCTTTCTCCGACCTGGCATTCTATACTGGCTGACCAGAAGAGTGCCCAGGGAGATGCTAGCGCCGCTGCTGAACGCCTATCGAAACGGAGAGGAAGCCGTCATGCGCGGCGCGCAGCATCCCATCCAGAACCTATCCTTCGAGCGTCGCGGTGAGATCTTCGCGCGACTGCAGGAGGTGGCCGACTCGTACGGCATCCGGCTCGATATCTGCGCCTGCAAGAATTCCGACATAGCGCGGGGCTCCTGCAACATCGCGGGCACGTGGCCTGCACGGACGCCCAGAGCCGCCGCTCAACCGGTCCTCATCTCATAACCAGTTCTCTGTTCGCAGGCCAGGCACTCGCGAGAAATGACGAACGTTGCCCGTTATCATCGTAAGGTCGTGGGTCAAGGCAATCGCGGCGATCCGCAGGTCCGGTTCGGCCAGGGGTGTCCCTGCCTCCTCCAACTGAGCCCGCAGCCGTCCATAGGTTTCCGCTGTCGCCCGGCTGAAAGGCAAGATGCGGATATTGGGCCACAAGCGCTCCTCCAACTGGCGAAGGAAGTGATCTGGCCTGTCGCTACGGTATGCCCCGTAGACCATTTCCCCAACGGTGATCGTCGAGGTGAACTGCTGCTCGGCCGGCGTGGCGGCCAACTTGGTCAGAAGGGTGGGTGAGGGCGCGCGCTTCAGCACTTGGCTGAGGATGTCGGTGTCGAAGAGGTACAACCCTAGCCCCCGATGGCGACCGGCCGGTCCTGGGCGCCTTCGCGCTGATGGTAGATGTCCCTCACCACCTCATCCAGTTCCTCGTGGTCGGCCCAGGCGCCCACAGCCGCCAGCAGGCCCTTAGCGGCCACGGGCTCTTGCTCCAGCCGCTCCAAGTCCTCTGCTGACACGAGAGCGGCCATAGGCCGACCGCGCCGCCGGATAAGAAAGCGCTCCCCCCTATAGGCTGCACGACTCATCAGCTCAGAAAGACGCTTCTTTGCATCACCCACGCCTAAGATATTGACCATTGGACTCCTTCAACGGGTCAAGATGACCAAACGACCTGTTCAAAATCATACCATATGGCGGCCAAATGGGAAACAGCAGGCTACCGGCGACTCAACGCCGAATCCACTAACCCTGCATCAAAATCTTCGGGGTCGAAATCGCCACCCACCCACTCCAGCATCGCATTGTGCTCCTCGTGGTTAGGGTCGGAAATCGCTTCAAGAAAGTATGCGTACCCCGGGGGCCCGCCGCAGTCCTCCGGCGGGCACGCTCGAGCTCCTCCTGTACACCGGGGCCGTTCCTTTCCCTCTGCCTCCAGGGTCCGCTGGAGTGTTATCTCATGCATCCAGCTGTCGCCTAGATCGTATTCGTACAGCAAGGACGGGCTTCCCTCGGACACTATCTCCTCCAGCGTCGTGCTGGTTGAGTCATAGACCTCTGACTCCCATTCTGGGCTCGGCTCACCGTACACCTTCCCACCTACATGGAACAGATACAGGTGGGAATTGGTCCACCCCACCGCAACCTGTAAGACCTTGTGCAGGCGGTGAAGGGTCGCACGGTGCGGAACTTGAACCGTACGCCACACAGGGGGATCGGTTCCTTCCAACTGTACCTTCAACTCGTGAAGCATCTATTTCTGCCTTCAGCCGCCTCCTGCCCGTCCGCCTCAGACGGATTGACAGCAGTGGTGCCCAATTCTACACCGCTGGACCCGCCGTTGGAAGGCGTGCCGGGTCCTATTTGGCCCTACTGCCAAGTGTGACAAGCCCGTGAAGCGATTGTGACGGGGCTGTGATGTCCGGAAGACGCATTTCCGGTGTCACCGGGAACATGACTAGAAGACTGGGACCAGACCACCGGTTGGCCGAGCAGACCTCCTAAACACTGGTCAGGTGGTCGCTCTTTGACGCCCGCCCGTTCGAGGGGGAGGTCTTGAGGAGACCTCCTAACTTGAGAAGAGACATCCTAACTAGTATGTTTTTGAGGGCTGGCCGCGGGAGAAGAGGCGAAAATCGCATCTGGTCGGGGCGACTGGATTCGAACCAGCGACCTCCTGAACCCCATTCAGGTGCGCTACCAGACTGCGCTACGCCCCGACCGAATCAGATACTACCACAGGCCATCCAGCCCCTCAAGGGCCAGGCCGCCGGGCGCGAATCGCACCTAACTCGCAAAATCGGTAACGTCCCGCCGCCACCAACGTCATTATCTACGGTGGGGATGGTGGAACGTTTTTCTGGCCTGCGGGTGGCCATCAAGGACTTCCTCGCCGACAAGCGTCTGGCTGGCCTCTCACCACGCTCAATTGAGTTCTACGGGCTACATCTAGGGACGCTGCTGGAGTTCTTGGAAGGCGTCGGCGTGACGCGGCTGGAGGACGTGACTGTTCACCAGCTGAGGCAATACTTGGCCCTCTGGCAGCCGCGGCTCAAGCCCATGTCCCTTGATGCCAAGTGGCGGGCGGCCAGCGCGTTCTTCAGTTGGTGCCTTCGCGAGGAGCTCATCGAGAAGAACCCGGTGGTCAAGCTGGACCGACCAAAGGTGCCGAGAGTCCTTATCAGACCCTACGAGCTCGGCGAGATCCAGCGCCTGTTAGCCGCCTGTGACACCCGGAATCTCCTTGGAGCTAGAGACCGCGCCATCCTCTTGACCCTCTTCGACTCCGGCCTGCGGGCCAGCGAGCTTTGTTCCCTGCGACTTGAGGACTTGGACGGCGATTTCCTAAGAGTGTACGGCAAGGGTGACAAGGAGCGTCTTGTGCCCCTGGGCCGAGAGGCCCGGCGCGCCATCATGGCTTACCTTCGTCACCGGCCCGATGACGGGTCGCGTTGGCTATTCCTGTCGCGCAAGGGGGTGGCATTCAACAGGTCGTCTCTCCACCAGCGCATAAGTTCCCTGGCGCAGCGAGCGGGGCTGGAGCGAGGGGGTGTCCATAGGTTGAGGCACGCCTTCGCCATCAACGCCATCCGTAACGGGGCCTCCGTCCTAGATGTGAAGCATTGTCTCGGGCACTCCAGGCTGGATACGACTCAGCGCTATGTCTCCTCCTTCGGCCACGAGGATGCTGGCCGAAACCACGCCAGGTTTTCGCCCGTGGACAACCTTCTAGCCCGAGCGAGAACGAGAGCACCTACCAGCATGAGGTGAGCCAGCCGCTTGACCAGGTAGCTACGATGCGCCCCGACCTCTACTGTGTGGGCCAAGCGGTCGGGTGTCGCCGATTCTGGGCTCCTTGCGATCCAGCAGGGTCCGCTGCACCCGCGTCCGCCGATCACCCGCGCGGCGCCAATACTCGTCGACAAAAGTCATCGAAGTTGGCGGTACCTGTGAGCGGCGGACTACGGCGCGCAGAGTTCATAGACTCCGCCACGACCACGGTTGTTTGGCGCACCTTCCCGTAGAGCGGTCACACAGTATCTACGTTACAGAGTGAGCAGGACCATCTTGCCCAAGCCCTTCTCCGAGAGGGTGCGATATCCTGGGGGCTCTTGTTACGAATCCGTGCTCTGAAGCGTCACAGGAGTGTACGCTCTTCTCCTGCAGCCTGCGCCATGGGCTAGAGGAGGGTGTGAAGCCGGCTGGCACCCTATCTGTTCGCCGATAGGAGGTCTTTCGCTATGGATGAAACAAGTCCGTCAAACGGGACAGCGGCGACCGGTAGACAGGAATTGATGGCAGCTATCACCTGCCTCGCGGCTTGCCAGGCGGGCGAACTGTGGGCAGCGTTGACAAGGGAACAGGAGCGCTGGGGAGCGCCGCTTCTTCCAAACGCCCTTCAACTCATCTACGAGGACGAGGTGATTCACTTCGCGTGGGGTGGAGACGTATCATTACCCGTCCGTGTCAACGGAACCGAAAGAACGCTGTTGGGTTCAGAGCTGATCGGGGCCCTAGCGAGCGACGCCCGTCTATTACTCCCCTCTAACTCGCCGTTCGCCCACTTTACCTTTATTCGGGGCGGCAACGTGTCCCTAGAGGGCATCACCATCGCCCGCCCCATGCGCTTCGCCCTCGCGTGGGATGTCCGGCGCCTCCTATGGTACGTTGCCTCCTCGACCGAACCTCTCCCGTATCCTCACAAACTGGCGAACACTTTCCAGGAGTTGCATGTCTACTGGCTGATCGAACGTCTTGGCGTGAGGCGCGGCCCCATGGGACGACAAGACAGGCTGCGAGGCGCTCTGCGACGAGCCAAAAAGGAGGCCGGAGAGGACTACCTGCATGAGGTGTCTTCAACTAGCGCCACAACGACGGCCGACGACAAGTTCTGGCGAGGCGTGTCTCCGGCCGTGCCGCCCTGGAGGTTCCTGTCTGTGCAAGGGCAGCGTGCTGAGTTTACTCGACACAGGGGGCGAGATACCCTGCCCGGTCACCTAGCGGAGCGAGTTATGGCCCAGATACTGGATTACTATGAGATGGTCATCCACAGGCGCGGAGGCGACGAACGCATCCTGACTGAGACGGAGCTCGTTGACGCTCAAGTCTGCGAGGCAGAATCGCGTGGAGATCAATCGTCCGAGAGGATCGCGGGCCTGGACGGATTCCCGGGCCTCAAGGACGACCCCGAGTCAGTGGCTATCAGGAATGAACTCATCAGTGAAGTGAGGAAGATCCCCGGGTACGACGTCTGGTATATGTCGGAGATCCTGGACATGCGCCAGGACGAGATAGGCGAGACGCTGGGACGCTCACAGGGGCGGGTATCGCAGCTACTGAAGCAGTTTAAAGAGCAAGCCCGCACCCTGGTAGATGACAACTAGCCGCGACCAGATAATTCCTCCTATATCCCGCTAATAAAACGGCCCGCTGGTTTCCCCTTCTTATATGGAAGGACAAGAAACTATGACGGGCTGTTTAGTCGTTGGAATCCATGCGGATCGCCTCCATGCCTGCTGCGTCGAGGCTGCGACGCGGCGGAGCCATCGCTCGGCACGGGTGAAGGTGAGCTTCCTGCCCATCCCCCTGGCTGCTTGGGTGTTTGAAGTGAAGAAGATCTGCGTTGGCGAACTGGCCCGAATCTTTGCACACGACAGTAGCACTATTCCTCGGTGGGGGGTCCGCATCCGGCTCGTGAGACGCGATCTTCTGAGCGGACATCGGAGTGAAACCGAGGTCGAGGAATTGCGACGGCGACTGGGGTTCGCGAACGAAGATCCTGATCCAGCGTACAGCGGCCGACTCGCGGGGACACGGCGACGGCATGTGGGTCAAGAGCCGCGATGCTAGTGACCAAGAAAAGGGGTGTCTCGAAGTTGAAAACAAAAGCAGTTCTGTATGGTCGAACGAGCGCTCCCGACCAGAAGATCGGTCGGCAGGTTCGTGCTTTGCACCAGCATTGCGGAGAGAACATGGAGATTGTAGCGGAACGATTTGACCAGGGCGTGTCGGGCTTCTCCTCCTTTCGAGATCGGCCCCAAGGCGCCGCGCTGCTCCAAGACCTTAGCCAAGGTGACGTCGATGTCATTCTGGTGGATAGCGTCGACCGCTGGGCGCGCGACCCTGAGACCGCTCTGGAGGCTGCCGACGCTGTGACTCGACGCGGAGCGGCATTGTATTTCGTCAGAGAAGACCTGCGGGTGACTGCTCACCATGGTCGCGACGAGTTGGCCCGACATGCCCGGAAGGCGGCTGATGAACACCACGGTCGTCGTCAACGATGCCTGGCAGGGATCGAGCGAACGAAATGCAGGGGTCGCTGGCTCGGCGGAACAGTGCCCTTCGGCCATCGCGTGGACGAGAAGGGTCGGGTCGTGCCAGACCGTCGTCGCGACAAGGCTCGCGGGTTATCCCCCGCCGACGTGCTCCGCGCCATCCAGTTACTGACGGCCGCCGGATTGAGCTCCCCGCAGCTATCCAGGATTTTCCGGCCTTTCGGCCTCAGTGCCAGGCGCATTCGGCGGCTGACGGAGAAGCGGTTGGGCGCCGACGAGGCTACGTGGCAGCGGATTCAGAAGATCAAGGCGGCCAATGGCAGGCGGGGGAAGCCCTTCATAGCCGCACCCTGGCATTTCCTTCAGGATCTCGCTCGCAGGGTTGGTCGCGCTGCGCGCGCGATCTTGGAACTTCTCTTCCGCTGCCTTGGGTGGAGTCCTGCCGCCCTACCCTACCCTTTGACCTGGCTCACGTACTTGTAAACATCGCACAACGCGCTAGAGACCGCATGCTTCATCCTTCTCGGGGTTGGGGGACTGATCCTCCGATGCAGTTGGCACCTTCTACACAGCTTGGAGGACGACCTGAACATCTTGGACGACGCGTCCACTGTCATTTCGCGCGACACCGCGGCAGATCATCGTCCTTTGGCTGGAGCGGGAGAAGATCAAGGAGTTGAGATCGAGACCAGAGTCTCATGGTTCGATGGCTAGGATTCCAGAGGAGGTTCAATCATGAAACCGAAAGCGAAAGACGAGGCGGACGAGATTGAGTGAGGGATGTCTGATCCCGGCATCCAGCCCTCTTGCGGATGGCGGCCTGGTGGAACTCATCTACGAAGCCCGCGCTGGCACGGCTATCGTGATCCGGCGCCATTCTGACGGGTCGATCCAGGCACTCCCACCGGACGGCCAGGTCGACTCACTGGTGCGTAGGGAGCTCGTGCTCCTCCCGTCAGAGGTGGGTGAGCCGCTATCCACCTCCCAACTGCTCGACGAGGTAGCGACTTTTATCCACACCTACGTCGACCTGGAGCTCCGACACGAGCGGGTGGCGGCGGCCTACGTGCTGATGACCTGGGTGTTCGACAGGTTCAGCGCCGTCCCCTATTTGAGGGCCCTCGGCACCATCGGCACGGGCAAGACCCGGTTCCTGCTCACCGTGGGCAGCCTCTGCTACCGCGCCATCTTCGCCGGCGGAGCCGTGTCGCCTGCCGCGATCTTTAGGGCGGTAGATCGGTATGGGGGAACCCTCATCATCGATGAGGGCGACTTCAGGGCCGCCGGGATGTGGACGGAGATGGTCAAGATCCTGAATTCCGGCTACCATCGCGGTCTCCCCGCGTTGAGGGCGGAGCCAGGAGGTGGCGTCCGCGCCTACACCGTCTTCGGGCCGAAGATCCTCGCCAGCCGCCGCCGGTTTGTCGACGACGCCCTGGAGTCGCGTTGTATCACCGTCCCCCTGCGGACAACCGCCAGGGAGGACATCCCCTTGCTGCTTCCCCAGAGCTTCTGGGAGGAGGCGCTGGCGTTGCGCAATCGCCTGTTCCGGTTCCGTCTGGACAACTACGCCACCATCGAAGCCCCGGCCATTCGCGTCCAGCGTAGCTTCGAGCCGCGACTGTCTCAGATCCTCGGCGCACTGCAACCCTTCCTCGGCGATGACGGCCTCCTCGATGACCTGAGAGTAGAGATGCAGAGTTCCCTCGTCGACGTGCGTGCCGACGGAGTCGAAGCTGACATCGCGGAGCTGATCGTGACGAAGGGAGGGGAGCTGCTGATCAAGGTGATCCGCAAGCACCTGCTCGACCACGGGGAAGAGCTCAACGAGAAGAAGATCGGTTTGATCCTGAGGACGAACCTAGGACTGGGGGAGTACATGCGCCGGACACGGGAGGGCGTTGTGCTTCTGCCGCTTCCGCCGGAGCGTCTAAACGACCTATCGGTCAGGTACGGCGTGAACGGGCCAAGGGAGAAGCCCGCACGCGGGCTGTGGTTATGGAGGAAGAGAGAGGCGTGATCATTGGCAGGAATGATCGCCGATGATCACGGCATTCAGATACGGAGGTGATCGTGTGAACGTTGTTAGCGTTGATATGCAGCACAATAATTTGCATGGCCTGGCGGCGGAGCGAGGCCCAGTGCCGGCTCTCAGAGGGTCAGTGCCGTGAGTGGGCCGCTGGAAGGAATTTGTCCGAACGGACACGTGCTCAAGAACCTGAACCTCATTGGTTGGGGGGAGCCCTTCGTCTGCTTCACCTGCGGCGGCCCCTTGACCCTGAGGCAGCAGGAGCCTAAGACTGCCCTGTCCGCCCCTGGGGCGAATTTGCCTGCGGCACCGAAACGTAGCCGCCAACGCCAGAAGGCGAAGGGGCCGATAGAGATGATCTGCCCCTACGACCACATCATGGAGCACTACGGTCTATGGGGCTGCCGCCGGTGCCTGATGGAGGCGATAATGGGGCTTTCCCCCAGGGTGAAGCGCAAGGCGTATCGCGACATGAGGGAGCGGGGCGTGCCCAAGCGGGAAAACCCGAGCGCCACGGGCTGGCGTGACCCTGTCTACCCCGCCTACAAGTGCAAGACGGCGGTGAGGTTGGAGGCCATGGCGCCCCGCTGGCTCCGCGAGGAGATCTACGAGTGGCTAGGCCCCAAGAGCCGGGAGACGGCCAGGATCTACAGGCGGGTGATAACCGATTTCATCAGAACGTGCACCTGGCTATTCAGCGAGATTACGTACGGCGAGGTTCTGGCATGGGCAGCAAGGCGAGGAGGGGACGCGATGGCCTTCAGAGACCTGGTCATCCTCTCGAGCTTCACCAAGCACCTGCAGCAACAGGACTTCACGGTTGAGAACCATGCTCTCGAGGCCAAGAGGGTATTCAGGCCCCAAAAGTGCGGTAAACCCCCTCTCGGGGAGAGCGTCAAAAATGCAGTGCGTGTTTGAAGTGACAGATCCGAGTTTTAGATACGAAGAGACGGAGAATCATTGAACACTTATGAGCGGCTGGTATCTTAATTACGGCATGCCCGAAGCGCGGGTGTGGGAGTGTTGCTCCCTGGAGGTGCAGGCGGAAGGCAAGACTGCTCTCCATCAGGTTGCCTGGCCGGACATGCGCGAGGGGTCAAGTGGCTTCCGGCCCTTCGAAGCCCTAACGGACACAGACCTCTACTTGACGGTTGGGATCGACCCCAGGCCTCCCGAAAAAGCCCGCGGGCTGCTGGCCATGAAGATGGAGCTGAGCTACACCTTCACTAACCCTTACACCCTGGAGAGCAGGAAGGTAGGCGTCTCCATCCCCGTGGTGCCCGATAGTCGGGGGCGACTGTGGTTCCTCTGCCCCCGCTGCAGCAGGCGGTGCGGGAAGCTGTACCTTCCCGCCTGGGGATGGGAGTTCCGGTGCCGCCTCTGCCACAGCCTGAACTACCGGAAGGCCCTTAGCCGCAACCCCTTTGTTCGGGTGGTCGAGCTCTGGGAGGTGGCCGCGATGATGATCGCCCGTGGAGTTGACGGCCAGAAGTGGTTCGCCGCGGAGTTGACTCGCATTTTCCCCGAGTTGAACGCCGCCATGAGGGGAGAGAAGCTGAGCAGGCGCGAGAAGCGGCGCCTGGAGGAGCAGCGCCAGGGGGCGGACGCCAGGGGCCTTCTGGGCGAATGGTATCAGGCGCAGGTGGAGGCCAGGGAATTCGTCTTCCCGAACCCGTTCGCGTCCCCTATGTATCGAGAGGCCGCAAGGCTGGGGCGGAGGCTGAGGCGAAGCATGAGGCTGCGCTGCGGGCCGCTGGGCGACGGCCAGGCGCTGTGCTTGCGTTGCCATACCCGGCGCAAGATGACAGATGCGCAGCCCTTCATGATGAAGAGCGGGCGGCGGGCGGTCAAAGGAAAGTGTGCCTCCTGCGAGGCGACGGTGGTAAGGATCATTCCTCGCCAACAAGGGCTTGGCTCTCAGCAACCGGCTTACGCGTTCGCGGCAGCACACGGTGGGGGGCCTGATCTCCAGGCCTCGCTGGACTCTAGTCTGCTGGACGTGGACGCCGGAGGGTGAAGCGGTGAAGGTGAAGCTGACTCGCGCTCTGAGGCGCGTCGAGCATATCTTGAGCCTCAACGACGTTAGTGTCAATACTCTAGTGACAAACCGGTGTCCACCTGCTCATGGGGAAGACGGCTGGGGAGGAAGGTCGGGCACTGTATCTGCACGCTTATAGCGTCTAAGACTGGCTCCCCGGGCGGGTAGCAATAGCTACACTACAGGCGAAAGGCCCTCCTCGAACCGTCTTGCAGATAGCCCTCAGGCAGGCCAGGAACCCGCGATCCTCGACCACGATAGCATTCGCGCAGCCTCCGTTGGGCGCCCCTCGGGTTCCACTCGAGCCCTCGCTTCCCAAGCAGAGGGTCGCGGGTTCGAGTCCCGTTTCCTGCTCCAGAACACGTATGCATTGAGGAAGGCTGGGCATTTTGCTCAGCCTCTCTCGTTTCAAACCACGACGATCTGGTTTCTAGGCAGAGGGTCTGCGCTCCTCTGACGGCATCCGGCGGTCCTGGTTTGCCACTCGCCGCTCCCTCAGATACGGATGGGATATTGACGCCCTACACCGCCAGATCGGCGGGAACGTGGCCGGTTCCGAGACGATTTGCCTACTCCGTAATCGTGGAATCCTCCAAACCCAGCCGCGCTGCTGGGACGGCAGCGGCCGCGGCGACGCTGACGATGGTCAGCGCAATGCCAGCACCTGCAAGTTCGAGAAGCCACATCACCGATGGGACGAAGAACGGTATCTCGAGGGCTCCCGCGATATGGCCCCGCCAAAGGTAGGCGCCGGGCGCGACAAGCGCGATCCCGAAGAGGGCTCCTGCCGAGGACAGAAGACTCGCCTCCGTCAGGAGAAGTCGGAACACGAACGGCCGCGAACAGCCCAACGCCCGGAGAACGGTGACCTCGCGTCGCCGTTCATTCGCTGAGACTGCGAATATGAGTCCAACAATGACCACCGAAAGAAGCCAAGCGCTGACCAGCACCACGACCGAGACGTCGATGAGCCCCCTCATCTCAGCCCGGAGCGAGCGGAACAGGCCCGGAGCCTCGATCGGCGACACTCCCG
>Ga0315288_10000383_pt1 | contig 55919 bp, 84 predicted proteins | sample YL17G11_20_MG_FD_203454 | JGI IMG/M metagenome (GOLD analysis project Ga0315288, IMG submission 203454) | Sediment microbial communities from Yellowstone Lake, YNP, Wyoming, USA - YL17G11_20 | ecosystem: Environmental > Aquatic > Freshwater > Lake > Sediment | place: USA: Wyoming | collected...
GGAGAGGTCACCACTATCTGGGAAGGTCGTGGCGATGTTGACATGAATGAAGGTAAAGGCGGCACCCGTCTAGTTGGATGGTATCTTACCGAGGCCGAGGCTAAAGAGGCTGTCAAACAAGAAGGTTGCTGGGGAAGCCCCGGTTTTGTTAGGGGCTATCAAGTACTCAAGCAGAAGTTATCCAACAATGAAGTTCAATATTGGAAAATCGAGAGACTTGAAGTCCAGGCCAATTTCGATTATACTAATCAGGTGCGTAAGAGTGCTCTTGCCAAATTGACTGACGAAGAAAAAAGAGTTCTAGGAGTCAAATAATCATGCCTCGTTTCATTTGCAAAGTTTCTGAAGATGACCAAGTTTGGTATTTGGAATGGTCTACTGTGGTAGATGCTCCGGTTACTTATGGCATGCCTCTTGAAGAATTCAAGGAATATTATCGTGATGAATATGGTCGTTCATCTTTGGATGAGCTGGAAAAGCGCCTTGAACGAGTTGAAATAAAGGGCACCAGCTCAATGATGGATGGTTCTGCGGAAGAGTTAATGGATTGGAATAGAGCGGGCAAAGATGGCTCAAGTCTTTCCAGACAGCAGCTTATTGATGTATATTGTACTCGAATTCTTCCAGAAGGTGACCGACCAATGGGGACTTTTCCAGATGATTGAAATTATAACGGGAGATTTATTCGAGGCAACAGAGAAATATCTCTGTCATCAGTGTAATTGTGTAACCAATAAAGCTGCACACTTAGCCGCTGATATGTTTGAAAAATTTCCTTATGCCGATATTTATGCTCCAAGAATTGAGCCAGATAAGCCGGGGCATATTATCATTCGTGGTAATGGCCAAGATGAAAGATATGTAGTGGCGCTGTTAGGGCAATATTATCCTGGCCGCCCTAAGTATCCCAAATCATCATTAGATGGCATCCCAGTTCGCGAGAAATACTTTTATCGCGCCCTGTTACGCCTGGCTCAAGTTCCCGACCTAGAAAGTATAGCATTCCCCTGGCGCATCGGTTGTGGAGCCGCTGGTGGAGACTGGGAACGTTATCTTGGAACGATTACAAACTTTGCTCAATTTGTTGGTGAAAAGGATGTAAAAGTTCGCATTTATCGACGAGAGGGAGATGAATAATGTCTGATGATTTATACTACGAATTCGAAACATTTAAAGCTCAGATGGCTGAGGCTACCGCTCTTCTCAAAAAAATGAATCAAGCCGCTAATTACATGCGCTGGCAATATGAAATGGACGAAGTCATGAAAGAGTTTGAGAGAGAAATTGCTGACGCAAGTGGTTGGCTATCAAGCTGGTGTGAGTGAAATACAATGCAACTTAAATTTTACAAACTAAATGAACCAGGTGGGTTTATGAGCAATTTCTATCGCTCTACATTTAAGCTTTATGGTCGTAGCTGGGCAACCGTCGAGCATGCTTATCAGGCACAAAAATGTGTTGATGATAAAGAGTACAATAGTATCCATGAAGCCAAGACTCCACGAATTGCTAGAAATCTAGGGCAAGACTGCAAGATGCGCAAAGATTGGGATTCTGTAAAATATTCCGTCATGAAGGAATGCTGTCGCGCCAAATTCACCCAAGACGAAATCTTGAAGAAGGAATTGCTTGATACTGGTGACCAAAAGTTAATTGAGGATTCTCCGGTAGATTGGTATTGGGGATGTGGCGATGATGGTAAAGGACAGAATATGCTTGGTAAAGTCCTAATGGAAATTCGAGAGGAGCTGAAAGGTGAGTAAGAAGCCTTTAGTCATTTGGTTTGAATCAAATGGTGATATGTTAACCCAGGGATATAGTTATACTAACAATACGATTGGCTACAAATCAGAAGAAGCAAAAGATTTTGATGATCGTATGGAGATAATTAAACTTAAAGAGTATCACAAAAAGAATACTCGCGTCATTTTGAAGTCTACAGCTACTGGTCGCAAGTACTCTATGTTTGTAGATGATTTCAATGCAGCTATGGATAAAAAGAAAGTCATCGATCTTCATTTAGAAGGAACTTTTCGATTCATCAAAAAGGGCACCGGGCAGGCCGTCAAGTTGGTTTTGGAAGATAAATCATGAAAGCCAAGGGAATCTTCAAAGTTTACTTTGATAATAATGGTGATTTGTTACATCGTCTTTACTATTGGCAACAGCAACAGGGGGCCTATAAAGAAGAAGACAATCATATTTTTCAGGACCGTTTGGAGTATATTGGATATTCCGGCTCTCATATTACTTTCAAGTCATTAAATTCTGGAAGAAAATATTCTATGTTTCTTTCTGATTTTAACGCAATGATGCTGGCTAAAAAGCTTGATAATAATATTGTTGAAGGGGATTTTACCTTTACCAAAAAGGGAGTGGTGCAAGGTTTCAAAATGATCTTGTCTAAGACGCCATAATTTTCGGCGTCCCTTGACTTTCAATTAAAAAAATTTACGTTCATTATAATACGTGGCAACAGAGCCACAAGGAGAAATAATTATGGCTACTTTAGAAGATACGGTTCGTTCGGTTGTGCAAGATTTTATCACTAACGGAGTGTTGTTCACTGCACTTGATGTTAGCAATGCGGTTAAAACGGCGTTACCTAATACTAGGCACCGTGAAGTGAGGGATGTGGTTCGTGGCATGTTCACGACTGATATCGAATCCCAAAGTTGGGCACGTACCCCCATCCAAGTTACTTTGGATGATGGAACTACGGCTGAAGCTTTGCTCTATCATTCCTTGAGTGATTCTTGGGATTTGGATAGCAAATACGATAACCAGAAGCGCGCCTCCAAGGCTTATCGTCCTGTTGCTGCGGCGCAAGCAACTTTGGCTCAAGCGCAAGCTGCCATTGTTAATATTCCGACTACACAAGCCGCAGCGCCCACTGCTCCAATTGCTACCGCACTTGTTGCGCCTTCTGCTCCGATGCCTACCGCCCGCAATCTGTGGGATCAAATGTTTCAGACTCAGCCTTCTCTTTTCCCTCGCAAGTAATCATGCAAAAAAATATCATCCTGTATCGCGGTACAGACTTTGAAAAAGAAGAACTGAATTCCGCACATCAATTCTTTGAATGTACCGACAGAAGGCCGGAGATACAGGATGGTGATTTGGTAATTGGACGATATTCTCTTTGGCCATACTATGCGGAACAAGCAAAAGACATTGAATATGTTGGCGCTAAACTTATCAATACCTACCAACAACACCGTTACATTGCCGATCTTCAAAACTATGTTATGGATTTGGGAGAGCTAACTCCTCGTACTTGGCGAAATGTTGTTGACCTGCCTGATGAAGGACAGTTTGTTTTGAAAGGCGAAACCTACTCCCGTAAAGGTAGTTGGAAGCAAGATATGTTTGCGCCTGACAAAAAGACCGCCATTGAGATATATGGTCGCTTAATGAACGATAGTCTGATTGGTACTGGTAGTATATACATTCGCCAGTATGAACCTATGGTTACCTACTTGGAAGGCGTTAATGGAATGCCTATCACTAAAGAATTTCGTTTCTTTGTGGCCTATGGACAAATTCTGAGCGGGGGTTATTATTGGCAAAACTATATTGATGCATTGCCTGAAGTGCCCAATCCAGATGAAGTCCCGAGAGAATTCCTCAACCAAGTAATTGGACGAATAGGTAATCAGTCTAATTTCTATACTATTGATGTTGGCCAATCTATTTCAGGAAAATGGTTCGTGGTTGAATTGAATGAAGGTCAACAGGCAGGCTTGTCTTGTAATGATGCATTTACTATGTACAAAGCTTTAGATAAAGCTATTAGAGACCAAAAACAATAATTATGAAACTATTCAATAGCATTCAAGAGCTGTGGGATTATTGTTTATTTTGCCCCGTTTGCGTGCAAAGTTGTCGCGAAATAGTTGTTTCAGTCGGCCCCGATGGGGCTTTTAACCTCAACTCTTCTGATAAGAAAGATGATGGTACATTATACTTACAATGTACCTATAAAAATAAACGTAACATATATACAGTTGAATACAATATCAATTGCTCGGATAATACTTTTAAAGTAGAAGTGCCGAATGTGCAAAGCCTTCCTCTTGGAGAAACTGCTAACCCTATAAAGGCTAAACAGGCTTACTTCTTCTTTTTTATTGAGGGCATTTGTAAAGATTGTAATTGTACATCAGCGCATGGATTAGATTTAGAATTAGATATAGTAGATAGAAAAATTTCTAACATTGGTTTAGAGCGCGAAAGTTTTTACCTCCTTGAGGGAAAAGATAAGTTCCACGTCTCACCCATTCATGACAGAAATATCATGTTGGTCAGCCGATGCTACGCAGATGATGAAGAAATCGGCTTCTCTGAAAGTGATAAAACTATCGAGTTGCCATTGGTAAAACTAGACTTGACAGATCAGTCTAAAGTTGTTAACAAGATAAAAACGCTTATCCTTTTTTCGTAATCAATAATCGGAGATATTATGTCTACTTTCAGTGAAGCTAATCAGGTTCGCCTTATATTAAAAATGAAACTAGTCCAATATTCTTGGTATAACTCTAGTACCGTTCTAGCTGCTGATGACGGGTTTTGCGTTGTTATTGGCGTAAAACGTTTAGATAACACAGTGCGCAAATTAGTTGCGCCAGTCATCGATGGCGTTTCGGTGAAAGCGGAATTAGAATGAAAATCAAACGTATTTCTGACGCAACTGCTAGAAAGTTCAAATTGAGATTATGTCATATTTCTGATACCCATGGGAAGTTTCCTACGTTATATGGCCGCTATGATGCGGTTATTCATACGGGTGATCTTCTTCCTAACAGTCATCATGTCATGACGGGCAATCGTAATCTCGAAATGAAATTTCAGCTTCAATGGATTCGTGATAATATCAATGAATTCAAATCTTGGTTAGGTGGACACCCTCTTCTATATGTTCCCGGCAATCACGATTTCATTGATTCTAATCTTTTGGAGTTTGAGCTTCGTGCAGTCGGACTGGAAGCATTCAATCTAACGGATAAGATATTGACGTTTCAGAATGTTAATTTCTACGGTTTCCCTTATGTGCCAGAAATTAACGGAATGTGGAACTATGAGCGCAGGCTTCCCGAGATGCAGACGGAAGTTGATAGAATGGTGGCGGAACTTAACAAAACGTATGTGGATGTATTGGCTTGTCACGCTCCACCTTACAAAATGCTCGACCTTACCATGGGGAATGAGGTTGTAGGTTGCCAGGTCATTTCTACCGCTCTAGACTATAAGATCAGTAAAGATATGTTACCTTCCTATTACCTATGTGGACACATCCATGAAGCTAATGGAATGTCTGTACGTAATGGTATGATGGTCAGTAATGCCGCTACCACGCGTCATCTTATAGAAATATAACATGAAAATTAAACCAAAGAATATTTCTGCTAGAATCCCTATCATTATGGAGTTTAGCGACTATCATGAGATTAATCCAACGTTAGATTCTCTTAATGAGATTTTTAGCAAAAAACTTAAGGCGGAAGAACTGTTTCACAATGGTGGCGGTTATTACGCCATCTTCTTCTTTAAAAAAGATAAAGAATACAAGTTTTTGGTTAAAGAACATGAAGCTACTATGGATACAGAGGAAGAAGACGAATGAAAATCAAACCCAAAGAAGTATTGCTAAATCTTCCAGTAGCTCTCCTTTTTGATGAGTCCTGGGAGATTGCTTCCTTTGCCGCTAACATCAACGCCATTTTGCACGGTAAAGTAAGGCTAAAAGCCGAGGAGCTAGGATCACTCGGAGGAAGGCATGTAGGGCTGTTTTACCTGCAACGCAACAATGAGTCGCAAGAGATTCACGATGAATTTATAAGATTGATTGAGCAGGAAGAAATTGAAGCCAGAGGCTCTGTTCCCGAGCCTGAATGGATTGATGATGCTCATCCCAGATATGAAGACCAATACGCACATGATCTTTGTAAGGACTGTGATGAATATTCAATGCTTCATATAAAGGGAGAAGATCATTGTCGATGTGGTGGCGAAATGGCTAATGGCATCTGTAAACTGTTGGGAAAAATGAGGAATCCCAAATGCGTAAACATCAAATAACATTTTTTAGTCCAGGGACATTTGTTTCCGAGTCTTCTACTTACGATATCGAAAGTTGGGATACGGTTAAAGCTGTAGAAATAGCTGAAAAAGTAAGAGAACGATATAACGCTAAACCATATGGTTTCGTGTTTGAAACTATTATTACCGCTCAGGATGTTCCAGATGGTGAAGGTGGAACTCTCAAGGTTCAATCTAAACTAGCTGAGAAATCTGGTATCCATTTCTTGGGTGGTTGGCTTGAAACTTACGATGATGTCTTAGTTCGCAACAACAAAGATGAAAGTATCTTGCGTGACAACATGCGATACAACGATCACTGGATTGTTTGTATCAATACTAATAGCTGGCGCTCTACCATACCATTTGAAGAAGATTCACGTATTGTAGATGCAACCGGCAAGATTGTTGAACGTGGAGACTCTCCCAAACATGTTACCTATCGCGCTACCAAAACGGCTGAGGAAAAGGCTAAGAACAAATGATTGTGGCATTCACTGGTCATCGCCCTGATAAATTGGGAGGTTATAAGCTTCCTAACGACATTTACATCAAAGTGTGTCGGGAGATCGATAAGGCCCTCAAAGAGTTGAAACCAGAGAAAGTAATCACTGGTATGGCTCTAGGAGTCGACCAATGGGCAGCCATGATTGCTTACAAGCTTGGCATTCCGTTCTTGGCCGCAATTCCTTTTGAAAATCAAGAGTCTAAGTGGCCAGAGAAAAGTCAGAAGACTTATCGGGTTTTACGCAAATTAGCTGCGGAAGAAGTAATTATTAGTGAAGGCAGCTACTCTATTGATAAGATGCAGACTCGCAATGTTTGGATGGTTGATAACTGTGAGAAACTTATTGCTGTCTGGGATGGCACAAAAGGCGGCACAGGTAATTGTGTAGAATATGCAAAGTCACTTAATAAAGATATTTATTACATTAACCCTCGTGGTTGACATGGTAATCTATTAGCATTACATATCATGGATCAATGGATCATAGAGGCACTTTTTGGAGTGGGGCAGTTAGTACTAATTTGTTTTGCCTCTGCTCTGGTTGTAGGACTTCTCTATGTTATAGAGAAAAGTAGCTCTAAAAAGTAAATACGAATAAGAAGATATATACATACCATAATGCTGAAGTGGCGGAACGGTAGACGCGCTGGCCTCAAACCCCAGTGTCTTCGGACGTGAGGGTTCGACTCCCTCTTTCAGCACCAATATTCTTACCAGCAAACGTTTCTGTTTGCGAATGGCAATTAGGACATAAGAATCTTAAATTCTCTATTCTATGATCATTATAGATTCCGTTGATATGGTCTAACTGCAAGCTTAGTGGCTTACCATTCCACTCTGTTATAATTGGGCATGCAGAGCATTTATATTCTAAATACCCTTCATGGATTAATCGCTTCTTTAGTGAAGCGATATTCTCATAAGTACTATTCTTGACCAAAATTTTCTTCATAGATCGTTTTGGCGCCCAATCATGAGTTTTGCCTCGAAGATAAGCTTGTCCCACAAAATGTGAGGTATCAAGCGACAAAGCGGTTATTCTTCTTTTTAGATTACGATAAGCTGTCCCCGTGTCGCATAATCCAAGCGCCTGCAAAGTTTGTCTAATAGAGACATTACTTGCAACAGCCTGGCTTAATTTATCGTCATCAATTTTGTAATTGTTTCTTTTTAGCATACTCATACGTTGTTATATATCAATGAGTTTACTATTTTGAAAGGTAAGTTATGGCAGACAAGGACGTTCAAGTTTTTCGAGAAGGCGCAACTAGTGAGCCAAAATTCCCGACTAAGTTCGATGTGGTTAAAAAAGCGGTTCTTCAAGTAACCGATATTGAAACCAATCGCAACAAGTATTATGCCATTGAGCTACATGCTGCCGGCACTAAATATAGGGTCTTTACTCATTATGGGCGTACTGATGATTTGACTTCTAATCCAGACGCAGGTATCCGTGAATGTCGCTATGTCAATTCTCTTTCTGATGCCGAATATCTATACGACAAGATTTTTAAAGAAAAAACCTCTAGTCGTAAAGGGTACAAAGAACTTAGCTTGGCATCGTCCAAGATTGGATCTAAAGTTTCTGTTGGTAAAAGTAGCGGAGAGATTGATGACAAAACTCTCAAGAAGATGGCTAAAGTTACTGTCGTTAAAGATGCAACTCCAACTATCACTATTCCAGTTCCCGTTCAAAAATTGGTTACTCATTTGTATGATGAGGCCACTAAAACGTTAACTAAAACAGTTAATGCCACTATTACTGCTAATGGTATTGAAACTCCACTGGGAGTTTTAACTATCGGCCAGATTGATAAGGGCGAAGAGATTTTAGAAGAGATCGCCAACTCTTTCGCTAAAAAGAAGAAAGACGCTAATGAGTTGACCAAATTGAGTGGAGCTTTCTATACAGTCATCCCTCATAAGTTTGGGCGCTCTAAAAACGATGCTTTAGAAGCAGTTATCAACTCTTCTCCTAAGATCAAACAAAAACAAGATACTTTACAACTTATGCGAGATATGTTGAATGTTAGCGGCAAGGGACAAAATGTCCTTGCTAATCCTCATGTTGAGAAAAAGTATGTTGCATTAGGGTGTGAAATTGGTTTCTTAGATAAAACCTCTGATGAGTTTAAGAAAATCAAGAAGCATGCAAATAACTCAGGGGGTTGTGGTGACGTTGGTATCACCAATATTTTTACCATCAAAAGATTGGATGAGCACAAAAACTTTACTAAAGACGTTGGTAACCACAAACTATTATTTCATGGTTCTGGCGCTCATAATTGGGTTGGTATTTTGTCTCGCGGGCTAATGCTCCCCAAGATGGTGACTAAGTTTGGCGTTCATCGTACTGATGAAGGGTGGCTGGGGCATGGAATTTATTTCGGTGACTCTATTGATACTGCAATGAATTATGCTTCCAGTGGTAAACTAGATTCAACTTTTATAGCTGTAGCTAAAGTTGCCCTGGGAAAAATAAAAGTATACGCTGAGATCACTCATGGGCTAACGTCTCCTCCTAAAGGTTACGATAGCTGTCATGGCGATCCTGATGCTGAAGATGACGATAATGATTATTCCGAGTTTGATGATCATGAATTTGTTATCTATGATACGAAACAACAGCGCTTAGAATATTTGCTAGAAATCGCGGACTAATTGAGCCATGAATCTAAAAAATTTGTTGACCTTGACAATCCGAACCGTAGACTTTAACTTGGTAGCACGACAGCCGGGCCTTTTGGCTAAACTTAGAAAATTAACGCTATCTGCGTATTCCGGTCTCAATTGGGAATTGAATCGGATGCTAAAAGACGTTGAACATCGAAGAGTTGATTGTCAGCTACTTTTAGCTTATCGTTTTCGTACTTTGGTAGGCTGGAGTATTTTATCTAAAGAAAACACTGATTTTACATTCAGCCGCTCCGCTAATGGTTTTAGAGCAATAGACGGTCGAATGTTTCAAGTTTTTGTCGATCCCGCTTATCGGAAGCAAGGAATTGCTTCCGAACTCTTTAAGAAGGCTCAGCAATTAGTTGGAGAGGAAGCGCTATGTGTTTGTCCTTGGGATGATAGGAGCCTGGGATTTTATAGCAAATTTCCTAATGTCAAAACTAAGTGGCTGTAAACCTAGGAATAATGTGATATATACAGCACACACGCGATCGTGGTGGAATGGCAGACACGCATGTCTTAGAAGCATGTGCCGTAAGGTGTGAGGGTTCGAGTCCCTCCGATCGCACCAAATAATGCAGTATTGCTCAGGTGACGGAATTGGCATACGTACGAGTCTCAGAAACTCGGTTTTAGGGGTTCGACTCCCCTCTTGAGCACCAAATGGTAACGTAGCCCAATGGCAGGAGGCAACGGTCTAAGAAGCCGTGCAGTGTGGGTTCGACTCCCATCGTTACTACCATATATTAGAATCCAGGATCCCATTTAGCTGCTGGGGGTTGTCCTATAGTAGGTCCTTTAGTAAAATCGGTCGGCGCTTCTTTATCTTTACCAGATTCTTTCATTTGTTTAGCTTGTAATGCTAAAGTTCCTAGTTCACCTACTGTTGCATTTGGTTGCATATTCAATAAATTTTGCCACCTAGTGCTTTTGCTAAAAGATCCCAGTGCAAAATCAGTATTTGGCCCACGCAAACCGTCAGGATCTAGTGGCTTGTAATCTTTACCCACAAAACCTAAATAATTTAATGCTTTTTGAACTTCTAAATTAATTTTTGGTAATAGTTTTTTAGCTGGAGCAACAGGCTTGGCAGATGGAGTTTCGTCTACAAGCTTTGCAGTAAAAGTGCCGCCAGGAGCCGTGGTAGTCTGAGCCGCCTTAGCTGATTCTATTTTTTCTTGACCCGCTCTTGCTATAGCTGACCACTGTAATGCCGTAATCTGATCGCCATTAAAATAATTTGTAGCCTGGTCTTTATAGCCTTTAACATATTCTTCGACATCAGCCGGAGAAAGTTGTTTAATGTTTATGGCATTGATACTCTGTAAAGTGCTATCAGTAAGATTTTTTGCATATGCTTGAGCTTCTGGAGTATCTTTAACTTGTCCGTTGGCTCCGAACTTATTCAATAGAGCATCATAATAAGATGATTTTTTGGACTTTTTAACATCCTTCTTATCAGATTTTTTGTCCTTACCTTTTAGCCATGGGGGCATTTTTTTCTTGCCCTTAGCTTTTGGGTCGAGTTTTTTCTTATCTGCAAATTTGTAAAACTGGTTTTCAATTTCTTGCCAAGAAGTAGTTGTTATTTCTTTTGTAAGAAGGTTTTTAACATCATCCAATTTACTAATAGCGGCCTCAATGAAATAAGCGCATCTTGATTCAATTTGTTGGTTTCCAATTCGTCTTAAAGATTCCCCCAAATCATAAACAAAACCAAGTGCATTATTAACGGCATCTAATGTTACGCCAGCATTGAAAGCTGACATAAATTGATTAAAATTTTGTGTAATTGAACGCCAGCCTCCGAGAACTCCCGTCAAGCCTTGATCGAACCCGCCTGATGTTTGGGCAATAGTAAAAGCTTGATTAACAAGATTTTTAGCTGTTACTACTAAATTATTCACCGTTAATTTTGAATCGGGCGCCGTTTGAGCCAAACACTTAAGTGATAATTTCTCGTAATTAACGGCAATTTTTACTAATTCTTCTGCGGTGTAGGACATTAAAACCTCTTTTGGGGGCGGTATATAAGAGTATACTAATAATTAGGCAAGTTTATTGCCATATATGGTGGTCATTGTCATTCGGTAATGATGAACGTCTGTGAAACGTTTAAAGCTCGGTTCGACCCCGGCTGATCACCCCAAAGTTTTATGGTGAGTATAGTTCAATGGTAGAACGCTGGTCTGTGGCACCAGCCATACGGGTTCAATTCCCGTTACTCACCCCAAAATGCCTCGTTCGTCTACCGGCTAGGACGGTTGGTTTTCACCCAGCTAAAAGGAGTTCGACCCTCCTACGAGGTACCATATGAAAGTCTGTAGTAAGTGTAAAACAGAAAAATCTTTATTAGAATTTAATAAGCAAAATGATAAGCCAAGTGGCTATCAATCTCATTGTAGAGAGTGCAGTAATAAAAGATCTGCCGCCCATTACAAAAATAATAAATCCTCCTATAGAGATAGCTTAAAGAAGTCTCGCAAAATATTAAGACAATTTGTTTGGGATTATTTGAAAGAACACCCTTGTGTAGACTGTTTCGAATCAGATCCTATAGTATTAGAATTTGATCACATTATTGGAACAAAAACTAGAAATGTTGGCGATATGGCTCATGCCGGCGTTTCTTTAGATAATCTTAAGTTAGAAATGGAAAAATGTGTAGTTAGATGCGCTAATTGTCACAGAAAGAAAACGGCAAAAGATTTTGGTTGGTATAAAAATATAGTAATAACCTGATATAATTAAGGACTGGCCCCATCATCTAATGGTTCAGGATACCAGCCTCTCACGTTGGGTATACGGGTTCGAATCCCGTTGGGGTCACCAAGTAAGTGTTTATGTCCGAGTAATTCAACTGGATAGAAATTCAGCCTTCTAAGCTGAAAGTTGGGGGTTCGAATCCCTCCTCGGATGCCAAGTAAGTTGTTATGTGCCTGTAGCTCAGCTGGATAGAGCGTCGGTCTACGAAACCGAAGGTCGAAGGTTCGAATCCCTCCAGGCATGCCAAGTACGTCTCTATAGTGAAACGGATATCACGATTGTCTTCGAAACAATCAGTACAGGTTCGATTCCTGTTGGAGATGCCAATAAATACTAATTAGTATATGAGCACAAACGCCTTACTAAAATTAGCAAAAAGATTTGAATTAGTTATTAAAGCTGAATCAGATAATCAAAACAAAGAACTACTTGATGCTGCCCTAAAAGCTAATAAAGGTCAAGGCATACAGATTTATTTCAATGGCCAGCATTTTGGCTGGTACAAATGGGATGACAAAAAGAATAAGCACGAACAATTTTCCATCAAAGATTTCGATAATGATGATACAATTGGAGACTTAGAAAAAGATGTCGGCAAGTTAACTAAGGTTAATTTGGAAGATTTTCTGCCGACGATTGCTGGCAGAGAGCAAGTTTAAAGTTATTGAGAATTTAAAATGAATAGCGCCGAAAGGTGCTTTTTTCATTTGCGCCATGGTATATTTCTAAATAGGAGTTATCATGACCAAAAAATTAGGACAAGATTCAGATTTTGATTTTTCACAGACAGCTATCATAAATATCAATAGACTGCTGAAATTATTTAGAATGAGGCTCGCTAGTAATGGAAAAGCCAAAACTAATGATAAAGATGGTAATACTATTTATGTAGCTAGCGATATCTATTCTATTGATCAATTGGTTGGATTTTTGGTTCTTTCATTATCTGATTTCAATCAGACTCCATCATTTACATATTTTACTTTTGATGATACTAGATGCATTGAATTTTTTACCGAAGTATTGGTATCCGGCGCCACCCTGTATGCTCTTGCCTCTCAAGCACTAATTGAGCGCGGCAGAGAATTTCAAATCACAGATAATGGATTGACATTCGACCCTCCTAAAGTTTCTGAAATGTTGAATACACAATATGCAACATTGCTTGAAAAGCACTCTAAAAAAGTGCAGTTAATTAAACAATATATTACACATTGGAATCCTGAAGAATAATTATTCTGATAGGATTAATTATTATGAAAATCCTATCAGGTATACAGCCCTCGGGCATTATTCACATTGGCAATTATTTTGGGATGATTAAGCCCCTGCTATCCTTTCAGGACAAGGGAGAAGTATTCTGCTTCTTAGCCGATTATCATTCTATGACTTCATTGTTTGACGCAAAAGAACGTAAAGCAAACTCTATTGAAGCGGCTACCACTCTTCTGGCTTGTGGGCTAGATCCTCTGAAGACAACCTTCTTTAGACAATCAGATGTGCCACAAGTAACTGAATTGGCCTGGATGCTATCTACGGTAACTCCTATGGGGTTACTGGAAAGATGCCACAGTTACAAAGATAAGACTTCTAAAGGTATCTCAGCTAATCATGGGTTATTTGCTTATCCTGTATTGATGGCGGCCGATATTCTAATCTATAAGTCTAATCTAGTTCCGGTTGGTAGAGATCAGATGCAACATCTTGAAGTTGCTCGCGATATTGCTGTCAAATTCAATGCAGCCTATGGTGATGTGTTTACTCTTCCTGAGCCTTTTATTCAGGAGCAAGTCGCTACAGTTCCGGGCATTGATGGTGGTAAGATGTCCAAAAGTCACGGCAATACTCTTGATGTCTTTGGAGATGAAAAGGTACTTAGAAAGAAAATAATGTCTATTGTTATGGACAGCCGCTCTCCTTCTGAGCCTAAGCCAGATGCAGATAAGAATATGGCAATTCAACTATTGAAATTGGTTGCCCCCGCTGATATTGCAGCGGACACAGAAAATAAACTCAGAGAAGGTCAACTTGGATACGGAACTCTCAAGGGGATTTTGTTTGAACATTACTATAGCTACTTCGCCAAATCAAGGGATCTATACAATGATCTCAAAAATAACCCTGACTATGTAGAAGCTGTCCTTTATGATGGCGGAATTAGAGCAAATGAAATTGCTCAAACTACTATGAAAGAAGTTAAAAAGAGCGTAGGGCTGTGAAAAAAGAAAGAGAATAAATGCCTAGACCAAATTACATAACCAATGAAGATATCGCACGTTGGTCAGAAACCATTGATACTGATCCCTTTATTTCTGAGGGTATAGCTAGTAACCCTATTATTAGAGAAGTCTGTTATGCTGGTCAATGGTTAGCTGACAGATTAACCGAAGTAGAATGTCCAGATCATTTAATTGGTAGGATGATGACAACGGCAGCTCGTCGTTGTTTTGGTCGAAAAGATTTTTGGTTAATTCATCAAGAGATACTTGATCAATTTATTTCTGGGACACTAGAGTTTGAAATGAACCCAACGGAACTTAATTAATTTTTTACTAACACGGGAATTGCTATAATCTTTTTCTTTTCGACACGTTGACAGCGATTGTGTGATGAGTATATTGCTAGCGTATCCCTTTACTTGAAGGAAATAAAAAACATGCCGACACCGCAGACACAACAAATGGCTACTTCAGATTTTAACATGCAAAAGTTAAATACTAAAGAGCTATCTGAACATGTATCAACAACTATTCAAATGGGCGGCAACATTGCCGTGTTTGGGCGACGAGGAACTGGTAAAACAGAAATCTCCAAACTAGAAATCAAAAAGCTAGATTTACAAGAGGTTTATATTAACCTCTCTGTTCTAGAGAGGGTGGACATGGGAGGTTATCCTAACATCATGGCTAGCGCTCAACAGAAGAAGTTTGTAGACTTTTTACTACCTCAGTTTTATGAGCCCATGATTGATGGTAAGCGTGGCGTGGTCGCCGTGCTAGACGAAGTAGATAAGGCCGACCCCAGTTTGTGGGCTCCCTTGTTGGAGTTTACTCAGTTTAGAACTATCAATGGTCATAAATTAGATAATCTTCAAGCTGTCATTATGACGGGCAACCTTATCTCTGAAGGAGGCTCTCGTCCTAGTTTGCCCTTATTAGATAGAACTGAAAAGTTTTTAGTAGAAGCAGACGCAAGTTCTTGGTTAGATTGGGCAGGTAAGTCCGGTCGCATCCATCCTTCAGTTACTGCCTACATCAATGATCATCGCAAAGATTTGTTTGGCGCGATTGACCCCGAAGAAAGATATGCCGATCCCTCTCCTCGTGGTTGGGATAGGGCTTCTCAAATTCTTTTTGCTGGCGAAGAAAGAGGCTGGAGTTCTTATCTTCTAAATAAGAAAGTCTCTGGATGTGTAGGAAAAGACGCTGGCATTAAGTACTCTAACTACTATGAACACTACATGGAACTTCTGCCGATGGTGGAAGACATTTATGCAGGCAAAGATGTGACTGCCAGGTACGCTCCATTGGAGCCGACTAAGAAGGTTGTTGCATGTATGATTGCTTGCTCTCGCTTAGCATCGGAATTAGACCGAGTGGAAGGGATGGAATTACCAACATCTGTCAAGCACATGGGTAAATTTTTAAACAAAGTCTCTCATGAGAACGTTTTGGTTGCAGTGAGAAGTCAAGTTCAGATTGAGCGTTTGGTTAAGTTCAACCTTGATGAGCATCCTGATTGGGCCCAAGTACTTGGAAGAATTAACAAAGAAGTTGATCAATAATACCTATCTCTTAAGATATATGATCTATTGGAGTATCTATGAAATTTAGTAGAGTGATAGGCAAAGTTGACCCGAAGCTGGTTTCTCAAGCTGAAGACAAGTTGTCACAAGTATTTTTGGAATTGGGAACCAGATATGATAATGAACATGTAGGTTCCGGTATGGGCGGAGATCCGTTAATTTTTAGTCTGATGTATCCGGTGGAACACATCTGCACTATGAATATACCTACTGCCGCCACTGATGGCAAAAGGTATTACTGGAACCCTAAGTTCGTTCTTAAGCATTCTAGAAAGGGACTTAGAATTGTTTGTGGTCATGAAGCTTGGCACGCTATCTATATGCACCCTTCTCGTAGGGGGTCTAGAAATCCAAAGCTATGGAATATTGCCGTTGACTATATTGTCAATGGAACTGTGATGGAAGACTTTAGGGCTCGTAAAAAAGACCCAGCCGCTGAGTTCACTAAGAATTTAGGCCGCTATATGCCTTTCGATATATTCTGTGAATTTGTCAAAAATCCTTTTGCTAAGCTTGCTGGCTTTGAAGATTTGTCTCCCGGCATTCAAGACCCTAATGCTAACGCCCCCGCTTGTGATTTGCCAAAGGCAAATGAAGATCGTGAGCTGACGCCACAAGAACAAAAAGAATTAGAGAGAAGAGAGAAGGGCGTTAAGTTTTATTATGCCGATCCTAATCTCGATGAGGACATGAAGAGGCCGGAGAAAATCTATGATATTCTTCATAGCCTTCTACCAAAGTGTTCTAAGTGTGGGCGTCTAGGAGTTTACCATAAACCAAAGCCTAAGAATCAGAAAGGCCAACAGGGACAAAATGGACAGCCAGGAAAAAATGGACAGGCTGGTCAGCAGGGCCAAGGAAATAGTCCTGGCCAGCAAGGTCAGGGTAATGGTCAAGGACAGCCTAGCGATCAACACGATCATGGTGACGGACAACAGTGTGATTGTCCCGACCATGGACATGGTAATCAGCCTGGTCAGGGACAGGGCCAGCCAGGACAAGGGCCTGGTAATGGCAGTCCTCAAGGACAGGGACAAGACCCCGGAGAAGGATCTTGTGACGAATGTGGCGGTGGTATGGACATCTTTGGGCTTGGTGGCACGGTAGATGATCATATGGACTCAGAAGAGTCGGAAGAGAAGCTAGCTAAAAGAATTTCAGATGCCATGGAAGCTGCTAAGAAGATGGCGGGGCATGTGCCTGCTGCTTTGGAAGACGAGCTTGGCAAACTAACCGCTCCAAAAATTACTTGGCAGGATATCATTCGTACTAGATTACTCAAAGCACGCGCTGGTAATGGCCGTAATGATTGGACACGCTTCCGTACGCGACCGTTGTTTACTGGACTTTTAGTTCCTAAAAGAAGAAGCTATTATGCTCATTTTGGGTGCCTTTTAGATACTAGTGGCTCTATGAGTAAAGATGATATGGCTTTTGGCTTATCACAGCTTACTGCTTTGGATGAACGCTCTGAGGGCACGATTGTGCCGGCAGATGCCACCATTTACTGGGATCATGCTGTCAAAATCAAGAAGGCTGTTGCTGAAGAGATTCTAAAAGTTAAAGTGGTAGGTCGTGGCGGAACGAAGTATGCTGAGTTCTTTAGTGACTATGAAAAAAATATTGGCAAATGTGATTTCTTAATTGTAGTAACAGATGGTTTTCTTTTAGACTCTGATGTGGCTGAGATGAAAAATCCTGGTGTTGATGTAATTTGGCTAATCACTAGCGGCAGTATTTTCAATCCACCTTTTGGTAGGGCCTTTGATTTACACGCCTAATTCTAAAAATTAAACGTCCTTGACAGGCTAACTTGTGTGATTACGATGAAGTGATGTGTTATATTCACTAATGTGAATAACGTAATCTTCATCGAATTTTACAATAAGAATAATTTTCCTCCCGGCAAATGGTCTTCTGAACCAGACTTATGTTATTGGGAAAATATATTGCCCTGTCTAGCTATTCGTGATATGGCTATGGGAATATGGAAAGGATTCGTAGCCATTGATGAGGCTCATCCTCTCTACGGCAAGCCAATAGATGAATTGATTCTTTTACCAGAAGTAATAGAAATTTCTACTGAAGTATATGGCGGGATAAGTAGTGCAGGACGTTTTCCACCAAAATATAAAGAATTCGGAAAAAATTATTGGTGGGTTGGCATTGAAACTTCTAATGGAGCAGACTTAATGCCGCTTCTCAAATGGGACAATGGCGATCCCAATATGGCTAAAATGACATCAACTCAGACGTATAAAGACTTGCGATTTATTCGCAAAGAAATTAATAAGCTTGCCAAATACGTTTCAAAAATAAAATGACTATGACAAGTTTTATTATAATAGATATCCTTCTTACAATCGGACTATTCTGTAATCTAAATAAAGATTCATATCGGTAATTCATGAATAACTCTGCAATGACTGGTTCATCCTCGCGCTATCGTATTCAGGGCGTGAAAGGAGAGTATTTTGACGTTTTTAACGAACGAGCATGTGCCATTAAGGCAGCCATCGAAATGGCTTCAGAATATCCGGGGACTACTTTTTTGGTAGTCAAAAAATCCTTTATTAAAGAGAAGGTAGTCTTTTCTTTTAAGATTGAGGCAGAGTTTCAACTTGATGACATTCAAGATGTGTACGACGGAATTGTTGAAACATATCAAATTAAACTAAACAAAATTAAGTATTGGAGAAAGTCAGATGATACTTGAGATTGCACTTTTTGGAGGCCTTCTAAGTATTCTTATCTTCATACATTTTTTTGTAGATTGGATTTTTCAAAGCCATGCAGAAGCTATGGTTAAACATAACAATCCGAAGATTCGAGCGAAACATTGCCTTATCTATACGGTAGGTTTTGTTCCGCTACTCTTGTTCTGTCATTTTTCTTGGACGGAATGGTTGGTTGCTCTCAATATTTTATTCTGGTCTCACTTCGGTGAAGACACATATTTGCCAGTTTATTTGTGGGCAAAGTATATCCGTAAGCCGCCTGAGATGTTTGCTCCTGCTAAAATGGTAAGCGCAGTTGATGGCTACATTTATATCGCGCCCCCAGATCCAAAAAAAGGATTCATTGAATTCATTAGTACCTCGATGGGCAAGATACTAATGATTGCTATTGATCAAATTATTCATATTGTATTCTTACTTCCAATTGCTTGGATGATCCTGCGCCATATTGGCGACTAAATGCAGGAAAAAATTCATAGCCCCTTGACGGCGTAATTTGTAGGAATATATTGTACGTGTGACCGGGCGGTGAGCCCGAGCGAATTGTAACCAGAGAGGTATTACATAATGAAACTGTCCGAAGTTAAACCATATTTCGAGTCTTCTGGAGAGATGCAAGAACATTTCTTCTCCATTCAAGACAAGGGTGCGTTGTTCGAAATCTTGCGCAGCAAGATGTATTCGAATCCGATCCTAGCTATCTGTCGTGAGATTACGAGCAATGCTCGCGATGCTCATCGTGAAATCGGCAATGCTGATAAGCCGGTTCAGATTCACTTGCCGTTTGGTTTAGAGCCATTCTGGAAAGTGAAAGATTTTGGACCTGGCATTAGTCCAGATCGCATGATCAATATTTTCATTAAGTACACCGCTTCAACCAAGCGCGATGACAACGTTCAAACAGGTGGGTTTGGTCTAGGAGCTAAGACACCATTTTCTTATAGCGATTCTTTTGAAGTAACGACTGTCTATAATGGAATTCGTTATAGTTACAATTGTTTAATCGATAGTACCAAAGTTGGTAAGCTGGTGCTTCTTGATGAACGCCCGACTGACGAGTCGAATAGTACTGAAATTTCTATGCCAGTTAAGCCGATTGATTTCAACTATTTCCGTCAGTATACGGAACAAGCTTGTCGTCATTGGGATATCAAACCTATTATCAAGGGTGGCACTATTGAGTGGCAAACGATTAGCAAGATTGCCGAAGGTCCTGGTTGGGCCATCTCTTCTACCAATGACTATCAGCGTCATGCTAAGTTAGTTATTGATGGAATCGAGTACCCACTAGAATTGGATGCGCTGCGCAAATACGCCGATTCTAAACTGATTGATGCGGCTCGCGGCAATTTCATCTTGTATTTCAATACTGGTGAACTGAGTTTGTCTGCTACTCGTGAGAATATCTTTTTGGATAAGCCAACACAAGATAAAATCCGAGCACGTCTTGATCAAGTCTCCGGAGAAATTAAGCAAAAGGTTTTGGATAAGATTGACGCCTTCCCCAACTTGTGGGAAGCCAATGTTTATTATCGAAAAGAACTTAGCGGAGTTTTTAGTAACTTGTCCTTCTTGGGCAAATTGTATTGGAAGAAACACGAATTAACCAATGGTTATTTGGAGGTCAAGTGCAATCTTTATACCTTCTCTCGTGGAAAGTATTCTCGCAAGATGGGGACTGACCCTAACAAGTTAACTCGTTCTGCTGGCCATTCTGTTCATTTTGAAGAGGGGGCGCAGCTGTATGTCAATGATTTACCAATCAAAGAGCTAACTCCTCGTCATGTCAAAAAGGCATTTGAAGATGATCCTCTTCTGAAAACCATTGTGGTTATTTGTCCCAATGATAAACAGTCCGAAGCAGATTTGAATACGGAAATTCATTTGGATGAAATGCAGCCAAAAAGAATTTCTACTATTACAAAAGCATCTGCCAGAGCTTATACTCCTGCGGCTTCCAGACTTTTAATTTTTAAGTTTGATCCACAGGCTGGCGCTTTTCGTCAGGTGAGTTATGATAATATGGAAGAAGACACCAATGATAAAGTTTTGTGTCTTTTAACTCGTAACACTTACCCAGATACTCGCATGGCTATTTTGTCTAATAAACAGAATTTGGGGCCGAGTGCTCTTAAATCTCTTTTGGATAGAAATCCTAAGGTTTCTTTTTATGGCGTCGATAAGGACACTGAGCCGAAACGAATTGACGGTGAGTTCAATGATTTCGCTAAGTTAGATGATTTTATTGAGAAAAAACTTTTCAATAACAAAACAATTAATTATGTCGAGATTAAGTTCGCGCAAGCACATACTTATCATGTAGATGAGCGGATGCTTAAGCATATTGAAAAACTTGAGCCGCTTATTACTAATAGGAAGAGTCCATTCCTTTCTAGGCTTGAACTTCATAAATCTGTGAAGAAACTTAGCGGGAATGATCGAAGCCTGTTAGATATATATGAGTCGGTCAAGGGAGAAATTAAAGACTCCACCCTGAAACAATTCTTAAAAGATAATCCTAGTTGGGACATCGAAGAAATTAATAAAACGTACGAAAAGAAGTATCCACTTTTGGGAGCTATTAATACATATAACTTTACACAAATTGTGGAACATGTTGCTCATTATGTAAACATGGTTGATAAGATTTAATAGGAGAAAGAAAATGACTACAAATGTTAATTGGACAATTACTGATCGTAATGTCGGCGTGAATTATGATGGACAGACGCATATTGTGCCTCGCACTGATGCGTTAGCCGACCGTCTCATCAAGGCCCTTAAAGAGGGTAAGTTGAGCGAAATCCCTGCTCTTGTTGATGCGGCTAAAAGAATTGAAGTTTATTCCAAGGGAAACTTCCTTGTTAGGGATGGACTGGTTCATATCAATGGTTTGCCGGCCCCTCAAGTGCTGAGTGATAAAATCATTCGCTTCTCAAACGAGGGCTTGCCGTTTCAGCCTTTGCTCAAGTTCGCTGAGAACTTGCAGGCTAATCCTTCATTTCGAGCAGTTAATGAGCTGTTTACCTTCTTAGAAAAGAATGACCATCCTCTGACGGAGAATGGTAACTTCATTGCTTACAAGCGAGTTCGCGGTAACTTCATGGACATCCATAGTGGTACCTTCGATAACTCGGTGGGTAATTTGGTGGAAATCAATCGTAACCAGGTAGATGAGGACTCTTCTCGTACTTGCAGTAACGGTCTGCATGTAGCCAACTGGACATACGCACACACACAGTTTGCCAGTCATAATCCAGATAGTGACATTATGTTAGAGGTGGAAGTCAATCCGTCTGACGTAGTTGCTATTCCTGTGGACTACAATAATTCCAAGATGCGAGTTTGTAAATACAAAGTCTTAGGCGTAGTCACTACTCCTTTTGACGAAAGCACCGTTCTTCGAGTAGTTGATCCTACTTATAGTTCTTCATGTGAGGATGAAGACTGTGAGGATTGTGAAGAAGAAATTGGCAGCTGCTCTTACTGTGGTGAAGAAGTGTATGATAATGCTCCTCTTTGCGTAGAATGTGATTATGAGGAAGAGGAAGAAGATGACGAGGATAAGGAAAGTGAGCCCTATCCCTACGAAGACGAGATTGAATAATGAATATTGCCGTACTGGGAGCGATGTGGGGTGATGAAGGTAAGGGACATATTACTCATCACCTTTCTCGTAATTTTGATTGGGTTATTCGTTTCAATGGTGGCGCTAATGCTGGTCACACTATTTATCGTGATGGTAAAAAGTTTGTTCACAATCTACTTCCTTCAGTAGATTTCAGGGCTTCACATGTCAATGCCTATCTGGGTTCAGGTATGGTCATTGATTTAGAAAAACTTCGTGATGAAGTTGTTGACGCTGATAAGTCATATCCTGGAGTTGGTAAACGAATTTATGTAGACAAGGATGCGTTTATCGTTGAGCGTAAGCATAAAGAAGAAGATGCGAGCACTAACGCTCACATCGGATCAACCAATCGAGGAATTGGGCCAGCTTATAAAGACAAGATTGGTCGCGCAGGCACTCGTATTGGGTATTTGTTTACTGAAGGTAAACCGGATCTTATGTCAGGATACTCTGATGTTTTAGTTGATCTCATACTTAAAGGGGTAACGTTCACTAACGTTCTAGCTTATGAGGAAATCTTCAAAGCAAGCAGTCTTTTATTTGAAGGCGCTCAGGGCATTTTATTAGACATCAATCACGGTATCTATCCCTATGTTAGCTGTAGTGATGCAACTATTGGCGGTATCATTGCTTCTGGTTTTGCATTCGCTAAACTTGATAAAGTATATGGTGTTGCTAAATGCTATACCACCAAAGTTGGCGAAGGTCCCTTTCCAACTGAACTCCATGGACAAGCAGCAGATGACTTAAGAGCATTAGGAAATGAGTTTGGCGCTACCACTGGCCGTCCAAGGCGCGTTGGTTGGTTAGACTTGCCGGCCCTCAAATACGCCTGCAAAAAAGGTGGAATTACGCATCTTATTCTAACTAAATTTGATATTCTTAATGGAATGCCAAAGATTCCAGTCTGCGTGCTTTACAAACGTGCTCCGATGAGCCCAGCAGATTTCTTTAATGCCCAGACTTTGAGTACCGAGGTTACGGGATGGGCTGACTCTAAAGACCCTGCCCAGCTGAAAGAATTTATAAGTTTGGTGGAGCGCGTTACTAAGTGTGAAGTAGAGTACGTTTCCTGTGGTGTTGATGATAATGACATCATGGGCTGGGCTGCGTGATATAGACCACGTATGATTCAGATAGATAAGATTGATCCGCAATTTAGAATCTTAACAGATCAATTATTTTTTACCGATAGAATTGACTTGGATGTTTCTGAGTTTAAAAGTCTTTTCGGTAATAAAGATTTTCACTTTGACTATTTGTGGGATCGTTTTACTCGTAGTACTGAAATTTTTTGGGATGAAGCATTTTGGGTAAATCGTTTTGAATTGCTACTATCTCTTAATGTAAAAAGAATAGAAACAGATATTGAGTCATTACTTCTAAGTAAATTTAGAAACTTATTAATGACTCAATATAATGCCAGCCCCAAATATCATAATACGTATATTCAATTTATAGCTTGGTCCAAAGCAAAGGTTTCTAAAAAAGAGAATGTAAATCCTCTTAAGGAAATATTGTTGAGTATGCCTCATTTTACTCAGGCTAGTAAAATTCTAAGTGTAGTAAAAAATTTTATTCCGCATCTTTTTTTAAACCAAGAAGAGTATATAGCTGATTTGTCAGTTGAAGTGGGACAATCTGCTCGTAGTTTTGAACTTATTACTCAGCTAGAAAGCCAGGGCATAAATATTGATAAGGCCCCACTTTTTAAGCTGGCAAAAAATCTTCTTATTAAGAGAGTTCCCAATCGACCTAATAGGCGATCTTTTTTCGCTATGATTAGTGACCCTGCCATCATGGCTCATCTCAAATCAGAGTATAAACCAGAACATCGCGATCGTTTATTGTCCTTAATTAAGGCATGTGAATTCAAAGAGATTGAAGAATATCACTTACGTAATATCAAAAATCTATTAGAGATAGATAGTTCTATTACGGATGAACTGATGATTACTTATGCTAATAGTTTATATGGACGCGGGACGGGATATAAGAAAGCCAATGTTCAACGTTTAATTCGTGTGTGCAGAACATATCCGCAGTTCTCTCCTAAAAAAGTATTAGTTTACCTATCTTCGCAAAATAGAATGCCAGATATTAAGTATTTAGTAATTGCCTTCCCAGAGTTGAAAACTTTGATTCCTTTTGTTTAATCGAGGCCATATGTTGTGGAATGAATTAGATTATGAACTTCAATCAAAAGTGATTGACCGTATCGTTAGTCTTCTGAAAGAAGAAGAGGACGATTCAATGCAAGATGGAATCATCGCAGCAGTTCATGAATTAGAGGTTTGGAGCAATACCCCTTGTCAAATTTTTGATGAAAAAGAATATGTTGCCATCGCCGTAGAACAAGATCCTTTTCTAAAAGATGGGTACAATAAATGATTCATATTACAGAAAAAGCCGCTTTAAAAATTAAAGAAATCTCTGAGTCAGAGGGTATCGGTCACTACAATGTTCGCGTTAGAATTGTAGGTGGGGGATGTGCCGGATTCACTAACGATATGTACTATGAAGATAAAATAGGCGACTTAGATGAAGTAATCGAGTTTGATGATATCAAGGTAATTATTGACCCGTTGTCTTTCCAATATATGGATGAATCTACTATTGACTATATAGATAGTCAATTTGGTGGAGGATTCAAATTTATTAATCCAAATGTTACGGGCTCTTGTGGTTGCGGCTCCTCAGTTTCTTTTTAAAGTGTAATATGAATGAGCTAGATACTTATAAGAAACTTTATCTTTTACAAAAAGAAGAACTAGTTTTGTGGAAAAAATGCCTGGAAGGGTATAAAATTCAGAACGAGCACCTTCAAAAATTATCTGATATTCAAATCAAGATAATTGAACTGCAAAAACAAATTCTCGATGAGTTCATTCCGCCGATACCAGTTCCGCATTTAAGGTTGGTTAAAGATGAGTAAGCACCAAGTATTAGATTTGATTAAGAAAAGAAGTCCACACCTTAGCTGGATTGAGGACAATACCGTACTGTTGGTGCGCCATGGCTCTCATGCTTATGGAACCAATATTGCGACTTCTGATGAAGATTTTAAAGGCGTGGCCATCCCTCCCAAACAATATTTCTTAGGAACCACGCACCGATTCGAGCAAGCTGAATTAAAAGCTCCTGACCCAGATGCTGTCATTTATGACATTCGTAAATTCTTTAATTTGGCTGCTGACTGCAACCCCAACATTATTGAAGTGTTACATACTGATCCGTCTGATCATTTCATTGTGAGTCCAATTGGTAAGATTATTTTGGAACACAAAGACGACTTCTTATCCAAGAAGATTAAGTTCACTTTCATGGGGTACTCGGTTGCCCAGCTCAAGAGAATCAAAACTCACAAACGCTGGATTATGAACCCGCCATCTGTCCCTCCTACTAGAGCTAGCCTTGGTTTACCGGAACAAACTTTAATTCCTCAAGACCAGTTAATGGCAGCTAATGCTGAGGTTCAAAAAGAATTGGATAGGTTCCAGTTTGATTTTATGGAAGGTCTGGAAGAGTCTCAGAAGATTAGTATCCGAGGCACTGTCAACGAAATGTTGGCCGAGCTAAAGATTACTTCCGATCAGCACTGGATGTCAGCGGCTCGCAAGATTGGGTTGGATGATAACTTCATTCATCTCATGCAGCTTGAGCGTGAATATGCTGGAGCTAAAAGAGAATGGGATCAATATCAGAATTGGAAGAAGACTCGTAACCCTGCCCGCTCTGCCCTTGAAGAAAAGTACGGCTATGATACGAAGCACGCTTATCATTTGGTAAGATTGATCCGTATGTGTCGTGAAGTCTTGTTAACAGGCAAGGTTATAGTAAAACGACCCGATCGAGAAGAGCTGCTAACTATTCGTAATGGAGCTTGGTCTTATGAGCAGCTAATTGAATTTGCTGATCGTGAAGAAAAAGAACTCAATGAATTATATATTACTAGTACTGCGTTACCAAAAATACCTAATAAAGAAAAATTAGACCAACTTTGTATTAAATTGGTAGAGCATTCTTTATACGGCACTAAAATCTAGACATGTATAATCTCGTATATATAAGTCATGAAAGCCGATAAGAACTATCAAATTGCTGTTTCCCTCGCTGCCGCAGAGCAAGTAAAACTACAGCTTCAGAAACGAGGTACTCCTGAATCTTATTTAAGATTAGGCGTTAAAAGTGGTGGTTGCTCTGGGTTCACCTACATCATTCAATTTGAAGATGATGCGCCCAAAGAGCGCGATCTAGTTTTTCAGGAGCATGACATCAAAATAGTAGTTGATAAGAAGAGCTTGGCCTATCTTAATGGCTGCACATTTGATTGGGAAAAAACCTTATTACAACAAGGTTTTAAGTTCATTAATCCCAATCAGAAGTCGAGCTGTGGGTGCGGCCATTCTTTTACTGTCTAACAAAGGAATTTTGTATGATTCATGGGATCTATCTGAAAAGTAAACCTAAAAATAAATGGCACTTAGTATCTTTAGCAATTTCCGCTGAAGCGGCTAATCTTGAAATTGTTGTTTGTAAACGGCAGGCTATTCAAGAAGGCAATGAACAAGCTGAGGTAGCTATTCAGATTTTTGATTCTGCGCTTTGGGTTCCCGAGTATTTGAATGAAATTAAGGATCAGAAACTTCTGTTTAATTGAATTATGTTTTTATCATCATTTGAAAGTATTCTTCGGACGTTAGAAGATCCGATGGTGGCTGACGCCCAACTCAAAAAGTTTGTATACAAATTTGTAAAAAATGATAATGTTTATCGGCCATTGTTTGAAGCTTATGTAAGCCGGCGTTTACATGAGAACGTTCATCCAGATAGGTTGTTAAACATAGCTTATCATTTAGAGAAATCAGAAGAGACGCAATACCTAAGTGAGATATTGAACAATAGACTTTTTCATAGTTTATCTTCTGAAAATAAAAACTTTGATCAATTCTATTTCATGTGTCGGCATGATCTTCGTAAAGAAAGGCATATATTAACTGATTTATTTTCTCGACTAGCAAGCATGAGAGTTGATGACTCAATCAAACTTATTGAAACCATCGCTCCTAATATTGGACTAAATAAACATGAACTTATTTTCCAGATGCTGGAACACGGTATAGATAACAATAGATTATTACATCTTATCCTAGCAGATAGGTTACCAGTAGAAGACCAATTCGAAGTAATGCTACGAGCCATAGATAAACATAGCAACGTCTTTTTTGTTATGTTAGAATCATCCAGCCTTCTAAGAGGCTTAATACATGATAATCTTCATAAGAATAAAGATAAAGATAGATTTGCCATCTCAATTATGAATAGCATGCTTCATATTACTAAGTTTGAAAGTAGCTATTCATTCAATGATATAATTGAATTACATAGTAAAGATATTCCTGAGGTTCTAGCTCGCTTATATGTTAGGGCCGAACAAGAAGAAAGATGGGAATATCTATTAAAATTAGGGGCAAATAAGAATAAAAAAGAACTATTGCGGAGTATTGTTAAATCTAAAGACCACGAATTAATTGATAAGTTTTTCTTTCTTTATAAGAATTATCCGGAAGTAAAGCATCTAACTCCTTTTATATGAGATTATCGTTCAATCAAGTTTACAAGAAATTGAACATTCATTAATCATTTGATATATTTCATCTTATGAAGGTATGCAATAAATGTAGGGCAGAGAAAATAGACAATGATTTTTCCACATCTAATTTTCTAAAAGATAGTGGGTGGTGCCGCGCGTGTACCAGTTCATATAGAAAAAAGCACTATGAAGAAAATAAGCAAGACACAAAAGCCTGGCAACAAAAATACTATCAAAAAAATAGGGAAGAGGTAGTAGATAGAAGCAAAAAAAATTATCAAGACAATAAAGATGAGAAATTGGCATATGCTAAACGATGGCACCAGCAGAATAAAACGTCTCTAAATATAAAGAGAAAAAATCGTCGTAAAAATGATCCTATTTTTAGATTAAGGCAAGATGTTTCCAGATTAGTTAACATTGCTCTAAACAAGCAAAATAGTAATAAAAACGGCAAATCAATATCTAAATATCTTCCTTATACAATCACAGAATTATGGATTCACATTGAAAATCAGTTTTTGTTGCTCGGTAATGAGTGGATGTGCCGCAATAATCAAGGCGATTATGATCCAGCAATTTGGGATGATAATGATTCCGCTACTTGGGCGTGGCAATTAGATCATATTATTCCTCAGAGTGATTTACCATATACAAGTATGGAAGATGACAATTTCCAAAAGTGTTGGGCATTAAAAAATCTACGACCTTATTCTGCTAAACAAAACATATTAGATGGAGTTAATAGAACAAGACACGCGAGCGTTCGTCGTGAGTAACTCATTAAATTTGCAGGAGATAGACCAAGAACAAGCTCTTAATCTAACTAAATTTTTTATCCACTCTCAACACAATGTTTTTTTGTTTGGAAGACGAGGCGTTGGTAAAACAGACATTGCCATTCAGGCAGCTAAAGAATGTGGATATAAAATTAATTACATTAATCTAAGTGTGATTGAAAGACCTGATTTAGCCGGTTATCCTGATATGAGTTCTCCGGGCGATGTTATTAATTTCAAGTCACCATATTTTTTACCTAAATTAGCGGCAGGCGAACAACCAGATAGTATAATTCTTTTTGATGAAGTAGATAAGGCTCAGATAGAAGTAACTGCTCCTTTATTAGAAATTTTATTGTTCAAAAAAATTAACGGCATTCCTATCAACGCAGCAGCTTGTATCCTAACGGGTAACCTTGCTAATGAAGGCGCCTATTCTAATGCTATTAGTTCTGCTCTTTTAGATAGGGGAGCTAAGTTTATTCTTCAATTCAATTTTGAGAAGTGGATAGATTGGGCCAAAGCTAATAATGTGCATGACCTTATCTTAGGCTTCTTGCGAAGCGATCCTGAGTTTGCCTGTGGCAAAGTGGAAGATTCTGTTTATGCATCACCGTCCCCTCGTAGTTGGACCTGGGCATCTAATGCTTTATTAAAATCTAAAGAACTCAAGATGTCCGATATAGACTCGGTCACCCAAATCATCTCCGGTTATGTTGGTAGTGAAGCGGGATTGAGGTTTAGAATTTGGTATGAACATTATCGCAAATTCGAACCTCATGTTCTTTCATTAATTGAACGTGGCGAAATGTCTCTCAATTTCGATGAGTTAGTGCCTACTGAGAAAATGGTGTTCGTAGTTTCTGCGTGCTACTATGCAAAACAAAAGGTCTTTAAAGAAAAATCTAAGAATAGATTCGCATATCTAGAGAACTTATGTAACTTTTTTCAACAATGCAAAGTAGAATCAGAAGTCCAAGTTATGGGATTACATAACTCTTTCGACTTCGATATGATTAGGGCGCACAAATTATATACTTGTAAACCTTTTTTTGATCTCTTCACTAAGTTGAGCGAGAACGTTACATTCAAGAAATGACGGCGGGTGCTTGACACCCAATTTCTAAGATTTATGTTCTAATGTGAGGCTTAATGAGCGATGTAATTAATGTAAATGATAGCAATTTTGAAACCGAAGTTCTTCAATCCGAACTCCCAGTTCTAGTAGACTTTAGTGCCACTTGGTGTGGACCATGCCAAAGGCAATATCCTTTGGTCGAAAAGTTTGCCAAAGAAAATGGTGATAAGTATAAAGTTTGTAAAGTAGACATTGATGACGCTCCGAATGTAGCAGCTAAGCTTGGCATTCGTGGAGTTCCTACTTTAATGTTGTTCAACGATGGAACCTCATTAGGTTATAAAGTTGGATTGACTTCTTTGGCTGAGATTAGTAATTTTGTAATAACTAAGACTGGTATCTGAAGTATACTAGAAGATAAAATTGAATATTTAGCATTGAGGGCCGGCGTCTGCTGGCTTTTGCTTTTTGGGGATAAAGATGGACCTTCATACTGCCGCCAAATACATGAAGCATGGGTATAGAATCAGGCGCCCTCATTGGCCGGATTCGCTGTATAGTGACGAAAATGATACTTTTGTTTTAGCTGATTTATTGTATGATGATTGGGAAATCATTACCCAGGGCATCAGTAAACATTTTCCGCTTACCTATTTTGATTGAGAATATTATGACCACGACCAAGCCAAAAAGTCCTAAAAAGAAAATCACTATAAAACATAGTACGACCTATGATTTCAATTGGGTTAGTAAAAAAGTTTCTTTAGAGCATTTCTTGGCTTGGATTAAGGCGACCATTCCGCCCAACGCTAAAGATGTAACGCTGGAACTAAGAGAAGATTGGGAATATGATAGCTGTCTCACTTACTTAGAGTTAGCTTGGGATGTAGTAGAATCCAATCCTGATTATGAAAAACAATTGAAGAAATACGAAAAGAAACTAGCTAAGTATAAAAAGGATAATTTGTAATGGCCGTTATTATGGTTTGCGGTTTCCCCGCTTCGGGCAAGAGTACGATTACTAAGAAGCTTTCGGACACACCAGAAGTAGTTATTCTCAATCGTGATACAGAGGGCGGTACCATTGCCGGCCTCTTACCAAAACTTGAGAATCATCTTAAGAATCACACCGATGTAGTGTTAGATAATCTTTTCCCCACTATTGAAGTGCGCAAGCCATTCATTGATCTGTGTAAGAAATATGGAACTGATATCAGTTGTCAATTGATGGGCACTTCTATTGAAGACGCTCAGTTCAATGTGGTGCAACGAGCCATCGGCTTGATTGGTAAGTTTCCAACACCAGAAGCCATTAAGGCCGCTAAGCACACTAACGTTTTCCCGCCCCTCGTCTTGTTTAAGTACAAGAAGGACTTTCAGAAACCGACCGTGGAAGAGGGTTTCTCTAAAGTAGAAGTTGTCAAGTTTCTTCGCAAAGAAAATCCTGAATTCACTAATAAGGCACTTATTGTAGATTATGACGGCACTTTGCGCGAATGCATTGGCGGCAACGAGAAGTATCCGGTTTCAAAAGATCAAATTGAGATCAAGGCAGGCCGCACCAAGGTTCTTCAATCTTACAAAGATAAAGGATACATTCTCCTGGGAATTTCTAACCAAAGCGGCATCGCTAAGGGCGAGCTAAGCGAGGCTATGGCAATCGATTTGTTTGACCATACAAACAAATTGCTTGGCATCGATATTGAATATCGATTCTGCCCTCACCAGTCCGCGCCCATCTCTTGCTATTGCAGGAAGCCAATGAATGGAGTTGGGGTTGAGTTTATTATGAAACACAAGTTACGAGCCAAGGATTGTATTATGGTCGGAGACATGACAACCGACAAAACTTTCGCATCTCGTTCAGGATTTCAGTATGTTGATCAAGCAGAGTTTTTCAAATGAAATTAGAAGATGATGAGTTTGTTCCAATCATTGAAATCGGTGAGGGGAGAATAAACGCCCATTATTACAAAGATTTATCTGGTGAGATATCTATTGAAGATAATGATGGCGAGCAACTCTTTTTCAGAGATGATGGTAAACTTAAACACCACATCGAATATCTTGAAGAAGCTATTGACGATTTAAAAAAAGACTACCAAATAAAATTGAAGTCTTTCCATAGGGCGATTGTCCTTCTTAAACAAGAACAAATTTTACTTAAAGTAAAGAAGATGAAGAAATGATTAAAGTAGAAATGTTAGTAGGCATTCCAGGTTCTGGAAAGTCTACGTATGCTAAGCAGATTGTCGCCAAAGATCCAAGCAACTGGGTCAGAGTAAATAATGATGATCTTCGTGCCATGATGAATGGTAGCGTCTGGAGTGCAGACTATGAAAAGATGGTTACGGATGCCCGCAACTATCTTATCCGAGATGCATTGAAGCGTGGCAAGAACGTCATCATTGACAACTTGAATCTTAACCGCCGTCATTTCGATGATGTCTGCAAGATTGCCAAGAGCGTCAACGCAGACATTCAGGTTTTCGAGAAGGCTTTCTACATCGAGTTCGATGAGGCCGTAGCACGTAATGCTGCTCGTACTGGGGCCGCTCGTGTACCAGATGATGTAATGAAGAAGTGGTTCAAAGAGTCTGGCGGCAAACAGTTTAAATTCTACAAGCCGCGTGTAGAAATCTACAAGGAGAGCAAAGGTAGTGCTCCTGCGTTTGCCGCTCCAGAATGGATTGAGGGCTTGTCCGATGCGGTTCTCTGTGATTTGGATGGCACACTTGCCTTGATTCATGGCCGAAGCCCTTACGATGCTTCTAACTGTGATATCAAAGACTTGCCAAACATTCCAGTCATTGAAACCATTCTTGCTCATTACAAGATGGGTCGCAAGATCATCTTCTGTTCAGGACGTGAAGACAAGTACCGACCGGAAACCATTAGGTTCATCGAGAAGTATTGTTTGGTTGGATCTGTTTTGTCTGGCGGCCCCCTTCATCCAATTCAATATCAGCTTCACATGCGTAAAACCGATGACTTCCGTAAGGATGCCATTATCAAGGAAGAAATCTATCAGAATCAAATCGAAGGTCAGTACAACGTCCTTTGCGTACTCGATGATAGAGATCAGGTAGTCGAGTTTTGGAGGGCCAAGGGATTGACCTGCTTTCAGGTCGCTCCCGGTGCGTTCTGAGATGAGTAAGGTATACGTTCTCTTTGTCAAGAAGTTTGGCAAGGAAGGTTATGTCTATCTTCCTAATTTTGAAATTCACTATGAGCCAGTCCAAGGTAAGGTGGCAGAGTTAGATGTTGGCGATTGCGTTGACACCTATCGCTGCACCTTATCTGAGGATGAGACATTTGTAAACTGCGAACTATATCGCGTCAGCAATATTGACGGTAAAGCAGAAGAAATTCATACCGAATCTTTCGTTTTAGCACGCGAGGAGTCGGGTTACGCTTGACACCCTATTTGTAGGAATTACGTTAGTGGTATGATAAAGCTACCCAGAACGCTACACATTGAGGGCTCTAGGCTCAAGCAGGGGCAGACCGATCCCGAGGCCATACAATTTAGTAAATTGGCTGGTGAATTTCTATACGTGGAAGAGAAGCTGGACGGCACTGGCGTTAGCATCTTCTTCGATGAGGAATTTATCCCACAAGTTTGGCATAGGGGAAGTCCTGCTACTGGAAAAGAGTTTCGACAATTGCATGAGTGGGTTGCGGCCCACCAAGATCAGTTGTTTGATTTATTGGAAGATAAGTACATCCTCTTCGGAGAATGGATGCTGCATAAGCATACCATCTTCTATGATCGACTGCCAAGTTACTTCTTGGAGTCAGACATTTATGATCGCAAGTCCGGCCTTTGGCTGTCTACATTTGCTAGAGACAGCTTACTGAGTAGCCAGAATTATATTAATTCGGTTCCAGTAATTGCGGCTCTCAAACCGACCCGTCTTAGCCAGCTTACTGATATGATTCGTCAGCCATTATACCAATCGGATGATTGGCGCGAGAACCTATGGCATAGGTGCGAAATGATGAATCTGGATTTGGAAAAGATTCTAAAGCAGACCGATCCATCTGATTTATCCGAGGGGCTGTATATTAAACACGAAGATCAGGATCAGGTAATCGGACGTTACAAATATGTTCGATATGAATTTGTAAACTTTATTGTTAACTCAGGCTCTCATGTTATGGATCGAGAACCAGTACACAATATTTCATTGGGAGGATATGAGTCGTCATGCCTATAGTATTTGGATTAGGATTACTTCTAGCTGTCTATGTTCTATGGAAGCTATTTGTTGATGGATGGCTTTTTAAAGTGCCTATATTTCTAGCCGGATGGTTTGGACTTATTGTACTATTACGTGCTATTGGAGTTAGCGGTGTAGCTTTTAGATTGGGTGAGAATGGAGAAGGTGCCCCTGTTGGTGTGGCATTTCTAATTTCTACATTCATTTGTTTGATGTGTTTAGTTTATACAAAGGTGCAAGAATGAGTAATATGTTTAAAGAAAATGGTTTCTTCTCTGAAGCGGGCGATAAGGTTTTACATTCGTTTCATTATGGATTAAATGAAATTATGTCTACCGCTGAAGTTCGTAATATGTCGGTACAAGAGTTACGAGTGCTACAGGCCAATCTAGCTAAACTAGTTGGAGATGCGGTGTCCAGCGCAATTTGTGATCGAAGCAAGAACGAGGAATAATATGTTTAAATTATTAGTTCAAGAATACTTAGAAACTCATACGTTTGGAGAGCTGGCGCGTGACCACGGAGTTTACGCATCATTCTCCAAGTCTGGTCATAAGTTCTCTTTGAACTACGATCAGATTGAGGCCAAAGAGTCTGATCCTTTGGCACAAGAAACCCGAGGGCTAGTCTTGGCCGCTGATGATGGTAAGTCTTTTCTATCGCAGGCGGTTGTGGTGAATGGGAAGCTGTCATATGAACAAGTTTCTCCAGGCGCGACCCGTATCTTAGCATATCCCATGAAACGCTTCTTTAATCATGGCCAAGGCTCTGCTGCGGACATTGATTGGGGCGATCCTAATTTGGCCGTTTTAGAAAAACTAGATGGAACACTTATCATTGTGTATTGGGATCCATTTACTTCTAAGTGGTGCGTTGCTACTCGCTCTGTCTCAGAAGCAGATTTACTAATGGATAATGGTATTTTTACATTCCGAACTTTATTCGAAAAGGCTTTGCAAGAAACAACTGGTTATAGTTTTGAAGTCTTCACACGTTATTTAGAAAAGTCTTATACCTATTGTTTTGAACTTACTACGCCATACAACCGTATTGTTGTAGATTATAAAAAGAATGGCGTTACTCTATTAGCGGTTCGTGGTTTAGTTACTCTTGGAGAAGTTAACTTAACTCATCCAGTAGCGGATCTGTTGCCAACATCTTTACCTATTGTACAGGCTCATAAGCATACTACTATAAATGAGTTAGTAGATTGGGTGTCTTCATTGAATCCAATGGAGCATGAAGGTGTTGTTGTTAGAGATTCTAAATTCAACCGAATTAAAGTCAAGAACGCAGCTTATGTTGCTTACAATAAGGTACGAGATGCTTTGGCAAGCTCTCCACGCAATATGGTAGAGTTGATTCTGTCAGAAAAGGATGACGATGTTATCCCGATGCTTCCAGAAGAAATTGTCAAAAATCTTCAGAACATAAAAGTTGGCGTTCAGAAGATTATCAAACAACATGATGAGGCTTACCTAGCTATCAAAGCCGAAGCTGATTCACTCAATTCGGGAGATAAGAAAACCTTTGCCGTTCTAACTACTGTTACTTATAAGTCTCTAAATTTGTGGACGGCCCCATTCTTTCAAATGTTTGACGGCAAAGCTACGAATATGAAGGACTTTATCGCCAAGAGTCGTAAGGATGGTACTTGGGGAAATAATTTCCTTGATAAAATGTTAGAATTATCAAAGAGCCAATAACTAAGAATCTGTACTATTAATTATGATATATACTATGTATGGACAAAATCATACATGGGAGTGATTATAGTACAGACTATCTTAGATGGATGAACAAATATCAATCTACACCTAATCTCCCCGAAGCGCTTGAAAAGCTTCAAAACGAAATCATAGCATCTAAAGATGCTGCCCTAGCTTATTTTTTTGCATTAGATTTGGGCTATAAAACTTATCGAATGCAAAAAACTATCTTAGATAAAAAAGATGCTAAGTACGCTTTTGTTTTTGCTCAAAACATTCCAAACGCCGATATCAAAGCATTACAGGGAATTATCATTGACTCTAAAAAGATTAAGTATATTACTCATTTCGCTTGTTTTATTAAGCAGGCCGACAAAAAATTACTCGAATCTATAGTTCTTAAATATAAGAATGCTAAGTATGCTCATATGTTTATAAAGCATATTAAGGGGGCTGATTTTGATAAGTTCAAACAAGTGATTATTGATTCTGGAAAACCTCGATACTTATTTGAATTAGCTAAACATTTAACATCTCAAGATGATATTGAGCTAATAGAAGATCTAATTATTAAAGCAAACTCATTTACATATATGAGATTGATGGCCGAAAAAATAAAACAAGTTAATTTAGATAAACTTGAGCAAGCAATTTTGGCAACAGATAACGGCCCCGAGATTAAAAAATTTGCTAAATACGTACGTAAATCTAAAATGAAACAGTTTTTGTTAGTCATGTGAATTGATATATTATGAAGATGCGCCTATTTTTTTGGTCTCTCATTATTTCCGCTTTATTATTGATTGGATTCGCTGAGCTTGCAGCCCCTCTTGTCGCCAGCATACAGCCACATCATACATTACCAGTCCATAAGACTCTATATTTAGAGCGCGGTATTTCTGAAGATCAGATGTATCATATTTTGCAAGCCTCAATGGAATGGAATGAAGCTACTAATGGCCAAGTCATTTTCGATATTAAAAGGCTTCCACAACAAAATTTCGTTCCATTGAATGCAATTATTATCTTTAATGTAACGCCAGATTATCCAGATATTATACTATTGGATAATTTCAAAAATCATAGTACATTAGGTTATTTCAATAATGATAGGGGTTTAAACTATATCGCTTTAGTAGACCAAAGAATTACTGATAATGATTATGATACGGTTGTTATGCATGAATTAGGACATTCTCTTGGATTAGAGCACCCTGACTCAGAAGATCATCCAGAAATTGGTATCGGTACCCTTATGCACTCTACTATTGATACCGGGTCTAATCATATTACAGATTTCGATTTAAAACAGTTTTGCCATTTATATCATTGTGATGCAAGGAAGTATCATGGAGTCCCCGAAATACAATAGAACATTTCACTTTCCGTTTAGCCCTGGCGCTACAAACGACGATAAGATTGCTACGTCTATGGACAAGTTGATTGGTGTTCCCATTATTCTCACTGAGAAGATGGATGGCTCTAATACCTCGCTAGAGACTGCTGGCTGTTTTGCACGCACACACGCAGGTGCGCCTACACACGCATCTTTTAGTCCATTGAAAGCAATGCACGCTTCTTTAAAATGGCAAATTCAAAATGGTATGCAATATTTTGGAGAATGGTGCTACGCAAAACATTCAATTGAATATAGTGAGTTGCCAGGGTACTTTCTTTTATTTGGCATTAGAATATTAGAAGGGACCATGATACCTACTGTTTACCACCCTATGGATCATAGTTTGTGGGTCTCTTGGGAGAGAGTTGAGAAGCAGGCAAAAGAACTTAGTCTATCTACGGTCCCAGTTCTTTTCAAAGGCACGGTTTCTTCTGAAAAAGAATTACAAGAGTTAGTTGAATCTTTTATGAATCAACCATCAGCTTGTGGTGGTATAAGGGAGGGCGTAGTGGCTAGAGTCGCAAGGGCCTTTTCTGATGAGGAGTTTTCCATTTGTATTATGAAATGCGTACGAGCTAATCACGTACAAACCTCAGAACATTGGAAAGACCAGGAAATCATTAAGAATAAATTGATGGATAATAAGGGCACTTGACACCCCACCGGGCCTGCATTATTATAGGTATAACGAGACATCAGATATACGAGGGAATTCAACAAAGGATAACTTTATGAGTATGCGTAGGTTTCACTTCGAAAGATTGAAAGATGCGTCGGGCGTAAGTGGTTGTGGACGAGTTGCTGAAGGAGTTATTTTCTCCAACGGTAAAGTCGCGTTAGAGTGGTTAAGTGCACATTCTAGCACTGCCCTCTATGATTCCATTGTAGACGTAGAGCTAATTCATGGTCATGAGGGTTCGACTAAGATTGTCTTTGATGATCCTCAGGCACTAGTCGAGAGCAGCAAGAAAGAAGAATCAAAGAAGGATGGAAATTAAGAGGCACATATTTGTAGGGGACGTACACGGCTGTATTGATGAGTTCAACGAGCTATTAAAAAAGCTCTCTTATAATCAAAAAGAAGATCGACTCATCTTACTTGGAGATTTAATTGATCGCGGACCAGATTCTATAGCAGTTATACGTAAAGCTAGAGAGTTACAGCTTGAATGTGTTATGGGAAACCATGAGCACAAATACATTAAATGGTTTCGATCTCAAGGAACGCGAGTAGACGTTTACGATAAACGAGCATTCTATGCTCAACTATCTGATCAAGATATTCAATATATTCACGACATGCCAACTTCAATTGAGTTGGAAAATGTTATCGCAGTTCATGCCGGGTTAAAGCCCGGCATTTCTTTATCTAGTCAAACCAAAGATGACATGATGTATCTTAGGTATACTGACTCAGATAGACGATTCATTAGTTTAAAAAAGATTACTAAGCTTGGTAAGGAAGCTACTGGAGCAAAATTCTGGACAGAGTTTTGGTCGGGCCCTAAGAGCGTAGTGTATGGTCATAATGTTCATTCTTACGAGACCGCCTTTATCGAAGAGGTGCGGCCCAATGTATTTTGTTATGGCATAGATACCGGCTGTTGCTTTGGAGGTCGATTGACCGCCCTTATATGGGAAACCAAAGAGATAGTCCAAGTTCAAGCGCAACAGACGTATTATAAATCAGATTTTGAGGTAAAATGAGTTATTCCGAAAATCAATTGAAAGCTCTAGCACAAAGTAATCCAAAAGAACTTGCACGAATTCTAACCAGCCCCGGTATCAATGTACACTCATTGACATTCGGGGCTGAGTTTTTAGGAGACACTTCTGATGAGCGGATAGTTCTTCCGACATTACGAATACTCCTAAAACATGTTAATGCAGTTGTTCGAGAAGGAGCCATGATGGGTTTCTCCTCTTTTTACATGGAGCGTAAGCCACCTCAGGACGTACTAGATAGACTGCGGGTAATGGCCAAGAGTGATCCATCACCAAGCTGCAAAGAGTTTGCAGGAACTTTGCTAAAGGATTTTGAGGTGCTTCCATGAAAGAGAAAAAGGCAGATTTATTTGAAACCATTTACGAAGATGGCGTTGATGCCATTTGCATCACTACCAATGGCATGTATACCACAGACGGTAGAGCGGCCATGGGTGGTGGTTGTGCTGGAGTATGTGCTAAGCGCTGGCCCGAGACTGCATTTAGGTTGGGCAAGTGTTTAAAGAACTTCTCAAACAATGTGCCATTCGTTATTGGGGCTCTTGATAAAGATGGCGAGTATGTCGAACCCAGTCTTAAGATAATTAGAGATAGGAAGTTCAAAACTCTAATCTTTAGTTTCCCTACTATTGATAATTTGATGGATGGCGCTAAGTTGAACCTGATTGAAAACTCAGCTAAAGAACTTAAAGTTTTAGTTGATAGGTTCGAACTGAAAGGAATTATGGTTCCTCGTCCAGGCGTTGGCATTGGTGGATTAGCTTGGGAAGATGTCAAGCCCATCCTAGCGCCTTACATGGATGACAGATTCACGATTGTTTCTTTCGAACACGAAGAATAACCGCAGGTTATATGATGGGGTATGTCGAAAGCCCGATTTATCGCTGATACTGTTAAAGAACTAGAATACGATTTAGCCAAGCAAAAAGCTGTTCAAGCAGAATTTCCTAATGCTAAAGTTCATTATTTTGCAGGATTTCAATCTAAATTAGTTAATCAGAATTATACTAAGTTTGAATTTGAGAAAAAATATAGTGGATTATTTGTCTTACCTTATTGTGAAGTCAAGTTTACATTTGACGATAAGACAGAAATAGTTAAAGTACATTCTGCACCCAAAGCTAATCGATTGGTATATTTACAGTGGAGTAGGGAACTTAGAGATTATATTATTAAATTCTCTAGAGTGGCATTCAATCTAAAGAACAATCAGTTTAAAGATGATATGCTTAATTCTTGTCGTGCTGAAATGATGTCATTCATTAAGAATAATCCTGGTCATAAAATGGATGATAAACATTTAGAGCCGCGTCTTAAGAAGCTGCTTGTGTTCACTTAAAGGTTAATATGAAATTGTTAAAGTGCAAAATATGTATGGGAGAAGCTGATATTGTTGGCAATGAGCGAGCGATAAATAAGAAGATTAAATGCAGCAAGTGCGGGTTTACTAATGACACTCCCGAGAGCAAAGGCCCCGAAGTAATAATTATTAGGAAGCGTCCGCTGCCACAATAGCTTGCTTATTATCTCGGAACCATTGGATGGTTTTGAGTAATCCGGTTTTGAAATCAGTTTCGGCAGTCCAGCCTAGCATCTCGCGGGCTCTGGAAACGTCAAGCATTCTTTTCGGCTGGCCATCAGAAACTGTGCCATTGAAAACAATATCTCCTTTAAATCCAGTTAGTTCACCAATTAGGTTCGCTAAGTTTTTGATAGAGATTTCTTTACCAGTACCAAGGTTGATTGGTTGATCAGTATCGAATCCAGTAGTGATAGCTTTAGCAATTGCTTCGGCAGCATCTCCAGCGTAGAGAAATTCTCTGGTAGCTTCGCCAGTGCCCCAACACTCAACGATTGGCAATCCATTATCAATAGCATTATCAAACTTGCGAATCAAAGCAGGAATAACGTGGCTATTAGTTAAATCGAAATGATCGTGCTCGCCATATAGATTGACTGGAATTAAGTGCGCTCCACCGATACCATATTGCTGGCGATATGTTTGCCCCAGCATAAGTTGTAGCCTTTTGGCCATTCCATATGGGGCATTGGTTTCTTCTGGATAACCATTCCAAAGATCATCTTCTTTAAACGGAACTGGACAGAATTTTGGATAGGCGCAGACGCTTCCCAGAGTATAAACTCTGGGACTTTCTGTTTTATTCAATATTCTTTTGAACTGAACGGCTTGGGCACAATGAAAAATATTGCTTGCCATATCTATATTTTTATGTAGAAAATCTGCCGGACTATTCTTATTAGCTAGTATTCCGCCACATAATGCAGCCATGTGAAGAATAACATCTGGATTGAATCCGATTACATTCCAAACACATTGAGGGTCTGTTACATTAAGTTCACGACTTGATGGCGCCCACACTTCATAGTTAGTTAATTTGGGCAATAGATGCTTACCAAGGAATCCAGTTCCTCCAGTAACTAATACTCTCATTTAGAATGTTCCTTTAAAATCAATTCATTCATAGCTAGTTTCATATCAGACTCTACCATTTCATCTACCAAACTATCAAAATTATAAACTGGCTCCCAGCCTAATTGAGTTCTGAGTTTAGTAGAGTCACCACAAAGAGCATCTACTTCGGATGGTCTTAAGTAACGAGCATCAAACTCAACATATGATTTGTAATCTAGTCCTAGTTTGTTGAAAACTTGAAAAGCGAAGTCTTCGACTGAGTACATCAAGCCACTGGCTACCACGTAATCGTCTGCCTGTGGCGCTGTGATAATCTTATACATTGCTTGGGCTACGTCAGCCGCGTGGGACCAGTCTCTCTTGGCGCTCAAATTTCCTAAATAGAGTTTATCTTGCAGGCCCAATTTGATTCTGGTAGCCGCTCTGGTAATCTTACGGGTTACGAAGGTTTCTCCACGTCTTGGACTTTCGTGATTGAATGAAATGGCATTACAAGCGTGTAAACCGTAAGCTTCTCGATAGTTAACGGTAGAAAAATAACCAGCAACCTTAGCAACTCCATAAGGACTGCGAGGGTGGAACTGAGTTAGTTCATTTTGAGGTGGCGGTTGCGAGCCAAACATCTCTGAGCTAGAGGCCGTAAGAAATTTGGTCTTAGGACTATTTTTGCGAATGGCTTCCAAAACTCTAAGTACGCCAGTACCAGTTACATCCATTGTATACTCTGGGATATCGAAGCTGACACGAACATGACTCTGTGCGCCCATGTTGAAAAATAAATCTGGTTTGATATCGCCGATCCAACCTGCTAAAGATGAATAGTCAGTTAAATCGCCATAGATCATCTCTAGCTTGCTACTATCAATGTGTGGGTCAATGTACACATGATCGATACGCTCAGTATTGAGCGAGCTGCTACGGCGTTTCAATCCATAAACTTTATACCCCTTGGATAGTAAGAGGTCACATAGGTATGAACCGGTTTGTCCAGTAATACCTGTAATGCACGCTGTGTTTGTCATGGGCCATTAACTCCTCTTACGTAACTATTTACTTGCTCAATAATATATTGTTGTTCTGCTGTAGTTAATTCTGGAAAACTTGGCAGAATAAAACACTCTTTATTAAGCAGGTCTGCATTAGTGCAGTCTACTCCAAATATATCAGGATTATTTTTTAGATGAGCGTGAGCATTAATTGAATAGAACATTGGCCTAATTTCAATGCCGTGTAATTTGAAACAAAGCTCAGCCACCTCATAGTTCAGTTGGCCGGGTACTCTTACGCCGAACATCCAGTTGGCATTGGTGGTATTATTTGGTATAGTTTGGATTTTAATATCTTCACGGTCTTTGAAAGCATAACGATAGTTTTCAAAGACATTACGCTTCATGTCCCAGATATCATCCAAACATTCTAACTGTCCATATAAAATAGCAGCCTGAACATTAGTCATACGATAGTTGTAGCCTAGTTCACTATGAATAAATCTTGTAGAGGATTGTCCTTGACCTTGGACGCATTTGGCGTATAAATAAGCGTCTTCAAAATTAGTAATGAAAGCTCCGCCCTCACCACTAGTAATATTCTTATTACCAAAAAATGAAACTGCTGAAGCAAAACTAGCTGTACCTGTAGCCTGGCCCTCATAGCTGCCCGCAAAACCTTCACAGTTATCTTCTACGAAATGGACGTGAGGATATTTACGTTGCAGCTCTGGTACATTAATAATGTTACCTACATTGTGCACGATTAAAACATCAGCTTCAGGATACTTACAGATAGCCGCATCTAGTTTAATTAGATCGAAATTCCATGTATCTAGATTGGCATCAATAGGAATTAATTCATACTCTTGATCAAAAAGGAAGGCATTCCACGCGGCCACATAAACATTATTAGGAACAATAATTCGTTTTTTATTAGATACTTTACAAATGCGTGATAAAGATTTGGCCACCAAATGACAAGCACTGGTTCCATTATTTAGCGGTATTACATAAGGAACATTGAGTAGTTCTTGAAGCTTCTCTGTAACCATTGGTAAAAATTTACCTTGTGAAGAAATCCAAGTGGAGTCTAAGGCTTCATGGGCGTACTTAAGAGAAGTATGTGGTAAATATGGTTTATAAACAGGGATCATAAGTACTGCTCCAGTTTCTGTATGAACGAAGACCAATCTTTGGTAATCATAGCGTTAGGATATACCCTATCAAACACTCGATCGGCAATCAGGTCATCATCATACCTATAACCAATCGTATTGGCTACAGCGGTTGCTAAACAAAATCCACCACCTATACCAAAGTTAATCACGAATTTAGCTTGATTCATAATCAAACAATCCTGTTGTATGTGTTGTAAATTTGGAGCTGTAATTCCCAGAGCGGGCACTGTTAAATCAATTAGACGATCTGCTGGAATATTATTATAGATATGAGTATATAAACTATAAATATGTTGTTCGGTATATATCTGATACTCTTGATTCATTTCAATAACTTTTTCACCCAGTATTACTATTTTATACTTCTCAGATAGTATATTTAGTAGGCTCCAAAACTCTCTTATTTTCTCTTCTAAATGAGAGTTTGGAATAGATCTTATTTTAGTATTTATTACAATATAAGGGGCCCCTAAATCAAGAGGGGTACCACCACATAGAATGTGCGCGAGTTCTGGTTTGTGAGGAACTATGCCATGATTAATTACTATCTCCGATAGGCTACAATAAGGAAATGATCCGTTATTTAATATATATGGCGCCTCTCCAAATAGTAATTTTCCAAACTCATCTATAAAAACATTATAGCTTGCATCTCTTGAAAACTTAATAATTAGTTCTCTATGAAATTTCAAATTGATTTCTGAGAACTCATGTTTAATTGGCTCAAACATAGCTTTGATATAGATTAAATCCCCTATGCCAATGGGTATGCTGGCTCCAAAAGTTTTCATTAAATTTTGATGAAAAAAGCGTTGTGATGTTGTCTGCTATGATAAGTATATTGTGGAGTTAATAATTTAGTAATTATATCTTCTCCAGTTATTGAATGTTCTATGCAAAAAACTTTTGGTAGCGCTGAATGCGGCATGCTTAAAATACCTTCCAGAGCTTTTGCTTCATGGCCCTCAACATCTAATACGAATAAATCAATATCAGGCATAGAATGTTTTTGATACAATTCGATAAATTGAATACAATTAACTTCGAATGTTTCGAAACGGCATCCAGCTCTAATCAGTTCATCTTTGTGCAAACTAGAGTGTGATAATGATCCGTTTCCAAAATGAATGCCCATTTCTGGATGAATGGCATTTGTAAACATGGCCTTCTCTTTTTTAGAAGAGAGCGCGCATTGTTCATTAATGCAATTAGGGCGATTCTTAATTAGTTTATTGTAGGCATAGGGAGTTGGCTCAATATTGCAACCAGACCAACCAAGCGACTCTTCAAAAAATTTACAAGTAGATTCCGTTAGTCCATCAAAGGCGCCGCACTCAACAAAGAAACCATTTCTTTTCTCTTTGAAGAATGTTTCATATAAAACTCTATCTAATTCAAATTGTCCGTAAAACATGTTAGTACGTCTTATGTTGGTCTTGGATAAATGTGCCGTCGTTTAGGTCAGCGCCTTTGACAGCAGCAGCTACGACCTCGGCAATTTTTTTGTCGACTTCTAAAATCATAGCCTGTCGTTGAACGTTCAGATCGGTAGCCTTCTTAAAAGCCAAGTATAGTTTCTGAAGTCCATCATCAGTACCATAAGCTACTTTAAACTCTTCTAATGTCATTTTTCTAATAACATATAGCTCTTCTTGTACTAAGAACATTTTTTGGTTAACAGTTGCTAGTTTATCTATTAGTGAACCGATTGTATCAGCCATTCTTTTTCTCCAATTTTCTGGCGGGAACTCCAACGTAAATCCCCCTCTCTATTATGTCTTTTGATACGCATGCGGCAGCGCCAATAGTTACATCATCACAAATTGAAATATCTTCTACCGTAGAAGCATTGGTTCCCATGTAAACTCTATCACCAGCAATAATTTTACCACTAACATGAACCCCCGGCGCAGTAGTAAAAAAGGCCCCAGTTTTCACATCGTGACCAATTGTTGTGGCTAAGTTTAACTGAGACCACGGCCCCAAAGTAATATCGCAAGTTAAAATACAATTAGCGCAAATGACAGATCCATATCCAACGACTATGCGCGGGTCCATTAGGTTAGCACTCGGAGCTACCAGAGTCTTGAAGACATTCATTCCATGGCGAGCGATAATTTGGTCAACGATTTTTTTACGTAGTTTGGGGCTACCAACCGCTACTACAGCTTGATGTTTAGATGGGTCGAAGTAATCTTCATTTTCAATTTTTATACCACAGAAATATCCGCTAGCATTGAGATCAATAAAGGCATCAACTTCACAGCCGCATTGTAAAGCAAGCCAGTAGACTTCTTTGGCAAATCCGCCCGCGCCATATATACAAAGTTTAGACATGTAGATTCCTTTCAATTAAGTCTTCTACGATACTGGGATTAGTATGTCCGGAAACAGTTATCTTAGATGTGTATTGAATTTTATCTCGAAATATATCAGATAGCCAGAATGTATTATCTTTTTCAGGTATTAGATTTGAAAAACAGACAAGATTTTTAGGTTTCCCAAATAGATTATCTTGAATGAAAGAAAAAGTATAGGCCCCTGATGCTCTTCCGATAATAGTATCACAATATATGCTAATAAAAGCATTTTCATTCAAATCAAAACTGTTCTTCTTAATGATATCTGATGAGTAGAATATATTATGATAATTACTTATATTTAGACTGGGTTCATGATTGGTTAGAATAAAAACGAGACCATTATATTTTTGCGCTAAGTTACATATAGCCGGAATCATTGAAAAGTTTTCGGCCTGACCAGAAAGTGCCGGTCCATTAGAAACGAGAACCATTGGTTCTTTACAGGCGTCCAATCTCTGTTTAGCCTCAGTGATATGAAATTTAGAAAAATCTATACTAGGAAACCATTTACTTGGGTCAGGTTCGATATCTTGAAGTGCAAATCCAAAATGGTTTTTACAAACTTCATCAAACATAACGTATAGACAGTCGAATGTAATACCATAGGTATTCATATAATGAAATCTTCGCTGAGCGTACCAAGTATTAATAAAAATAGTATCTCCCTGAATCATAACACCTTCATGTTCATGCCAGTTTAAAGGGATGATGTTGTAACCCAATTCAGGAATATCAGCTAGAATACTAGAATTGTTTCTATGAGAATAAGAGATATTAATATTGGGAAATTTATCTCGGAAGATAAATGTTAGTTTTTTGACAAACTCTCTGGAAACATGAATGTCTCCATTATGAAAATGATTGTAGAAAACTATATTTCTATACATTATAAACTCGAAGTTGGTATAGTTAAGTATGGCTCTGGAACTACGTCTGCCATTGTGTAGTTACGGATACCAGAGTTATGAACATGATAAGTCTTGATAGATTTGCTTGGATTAGAGACGGCGTAACCAGCTTTATGGAACTCGTAGGCTATTCTATTATCGCAGCCCCTAATACCTAAAGTAAAGCCACCAAATACATTTTCTACTTTACCTTTTACAATCCAAGTATCTTGACTATCTGGTCTATCAAAATGAGTGATATGTAATGGGTGTTTCCATTCCCACCTGCTTAAAGCGTATAATTGTTTGTGCTTTAATCCTTCTGCTAAAACAATAGTTTCATCAAAGAAGATGTCTGAGTTGCAGATAATATTGATATCATCAGGCCCCGTTACCTTATTAATCTGTTGAAAGAAAAATTCGTAAGTTGGTTTGCTTGCGGACTCTATAATAATAGTATTTATAAACTTATTTGCTAGGTTTTTCTGAAGACACATATCTATCTCCATTTTTCGTAGAGGGTGTTTATCTTCATAGTAATTGTAAAAAAGTCTTATCATGTTACACCAAATGAATTAAGTTAGTTATGTGCAAAAGCTCGATAACTCTAGAAGTAAAAGTATGTTCTTTCAGAACTCTATTATAGCCGTTAATACCTATTTGTTTGGCTATGTCTGGATTGCTCTTACAGTAATTAACAGCGTCTACAATATCTTTGGCCGAGCGAGCAATGAAAATTTCTTGCCCCTCTATAAAGTAATTTTCAAATCCTGGAAAATGCCACGAAATAGTTGGCCTACCTGAAGCCATGCAAATTAGCAATCTATCTGAAAAGTAGTGAGAAATATTATTGAAATTGCTAATACTTAGAGTGCACATACTTTCATTATATACAGCATTGCTTCTTACAGGCTCCACTGTCGGCGCTGGTGGCGCATACCCAGATCCGAATAAACCAAATTGGTGGCCAAATATACTTCTTAAATTGGTAACCACACCAGTTCTTAAATTTCCATCTGGAAATGTATTGCCATAATTGTTAGCTAAAAAGCTGACATCATATTTGAATTCGTTAAAGTTTAACGGGTAATTGACTTTTGGATTATAACCTATTTGCCAATATCTAACATTAGAACACCCTGCCTGTTTATACATTTCAAGTTGGCCCGTACTTGAAATTAGAGAATAATCAATAGCGCCAGCTATACTGGTAAAATTAGGTATAGCAGTGTCTCTAACATCTCCAGACCAATTAGTAATTATAACATTTGGACATATACGTCTGGCTTCGGCAATAATACCAGGATCAAGGAGCCCAGTAAATTGTAATTGCATGTGTATTAGATCTGGCTGTAGACTCCTCACTTTATTTAAAAATTCGTGAGATACTGTTGCTTTACTATGAGTTCTTTCCCACATTCCATAGAAATCATAAACCTCTAACTGGGCGCCCACATTTATGAAAGCGTCTACCATTCCAGGTTGCTCTCCAAGTGGCAAATAAAGAACTTTTATCATTGAACCCCCATCATTTTTCTGAGGGCCGTATTGATATCATTATTATAAACATCATTAAATTTGGCCGGAGTTTTAGGAGACTCTGTAATAAACTTATCAATGGCCTTATGTATATTATCTGATGCGGGATAGATACTACCTTGATCTATTATTGTTGAATTGGCCTGATTGATATAAGCTTGATTGTTTGTAATAATTGGTAAAGATAGCGAGGTGGCTAGACTCAAAATTCCTGATATGTAATAATTATTATCTGATAAATCCAAAACTGCTTTAGCGCCTTTTAATAAAACAGAAATCTCTGTAAAATTAGCAGTATCAGATACGAATTCTGCAAAAGGTGGCAGTTTTATTTGGCTGCCCACAACTATTAGTTTTCCAAATTTATCATTCCAATTACTAACCAATGTTTCAGTTAGTCTAGGATCTTTTTCAAAATATAAAAGATAATCATATTTGATTGGGTCGGCCGCTATTATTGGCCAAGGTTTTCCAATCCTTTGTATATTAGCTTCTGGAATTGCCGCTAATATTTCTTGTGCATTAAGTAATGAGGGTGTCATGATAGTCTGACATTGTCTAAGAATATTAATCTTAGTTTCATCTAAAGTTTCCTCTTTCCATTCCTCAATCCAAATTCTATTATAAGCTACTAGTCCATTGATAGAGCACATAACTACATCGGGAGGATCATTTGATTTCTGAAAATCAAACATAGTAATAGCTTTACCAGATATTTTGAGATTAGGAAATAGCGGGGCAATTTTTCTAACCCACATTCTTGAGCTTAATGTTATTGGCCAGATAACCCCGCCCGTATCGAAAGTGACCGGAGGCGCGTAATTTTCCGGAGTAATCATGGAAAATTCTTTACTATTTTTTGCGACTTGAAGACTGAGCGAGGGATGCGCATGATAGCTATTAGGTGAGCCGGGTCCTCCAGGATTATTACCTGGGCCCATATTTTCCGACATCATACGATGATACATAGGCGGATGCGGAGCTGAAGTTAGAACAGTTGGCTTTGCTCTATTAGGTAAGAAACTCATATTAATTGGAGCTTGCACAACAACTGCCGGCTGTGACATAGCATATGGAGTTACAAGACCCTCTGCATTTTTGGAAGCAAACCACATTCTTCTTTTATTAAGAGTGGTACTGCCATCATTTTTAGGTTGCCAATCATAAACGTAATCTCCAGAGTTAAAATTACTTTTATCTATACGTTTAAAATTCATACCACAACTTGATAAAACTCTTTCAATCGCACTTGTACTTGGGCGACATCCTGTACCATTATAAGCAAGGTCATAAACTTCTTTACCTTCAGCTACTTGGATGCACTTATTTTCATCTTCTAGGTCGCAAACAGCCGTCTCTAAAATCAAATATGTGGTCGCAGCACAAACCGCTTTCAAATGTTCTTCAAAATTGGATAAATGGCACATTAATCCTAAATCAAGAACAACATCAAATTTCTGTCCAAAAAATGGCCAGGCCCCATCTAAATTGGCTCTGACAACTTTGACGCCTGGAAATTTTTTAGAAACAATTTTTAAGTGTTCTTGGCGGACATCTACGGCAGTTATCTCGGAGCCTAAACGATATAAAACACCGCTTAAATCACCATAACCACAGCCTAAATCCAATACCTTCTTATTATAAAAGAATTTGTAACCATAGTGATCTACAATACCTTTAATACGTTTTGAATTCCAATCAAAGTATTTACCGTCAAACATTCATTATACCTTAGTAGTTATTAGGTTTTATTCACATCGATGGTCCGTGATACGGAATATAAAATGGTTTTAAGCGATATGTATAGGCAAAACAATTTCTCTGAAAATCAACTAAATTCTTTTTATGAGATTCAGTTTTGAACTCTCGATAGTTTTCAGTAGCCACAACTGTTTCATCAAAATGATTGCCCTTCTCTTGAATATATCCTAGTTCCCATCCCACTAAACGGGCTCGGAAATAGAAGTCAGCATCTTCCTCTCCATACAAACCGTAATCTGTAGTGAAGTATCCAATCTGTTTGTGAAGGTCTCTGTGGAATATTGAAGAAGCGGTTCCTAAGTTACCAGCTTTTTTGAGTTGAAAGGTCTTTTCGTTTCTAGTAACCAAGGGAAAATCTTCGCTCTCAAAACTAACGCCAAGCGCTAGCTTATGATTATCGCTAATAATGTCAGTGCATTTCCTCAACCAATCATTTGGTAATTCAACATCATTATCTATAGTTGCTAGGAACTCATCATCTGACCCATACTTATTGGCCAATAGAAGACCTTGATTTCTACCAACCGCAATACCTTTATTCTCTTTATTGAAATGAAGGTGTATTATAGTATTATTCTCTTTTACTAAATCTTCTAGCCACTCTTTTGTTCCATCAGTAGATCCATTATCTACAATGATTAATCGATAAGGCCCTTTAGTAACAGAGAAAAAATTCTCTAACATTCGTTTGGTAAATTCGAGCCTATTGTAGGTGCACATCATAATTGAAGTTGTCATGATGATTTGTAATATATCTGGCCATTTTTTTTGGTATATAGAGTTGGGGTAATTATGTCGTTAATAATTCTGGGTAAAAGCAAATGTTCGCTGTGCAACAAAATTCTTGAAGATACCGATCTTCTAACTGCCTTCCCAGCGTTCTTGCCAAACGATCATAAATTTGGCAGGTTTTCGGATGCTGCCCTTCATACCGAATGCTTTAACAAAGACATAGATTCTAATGATGTAGATAATATGTACTATGTCTATAAAAAGATCATGGATAGCAGGCCAAAAGAACTCAAGACTCTAGAAGAGATGGAGGCTTGGACCAAAGAAGCTTTTCAAGATTGGCCGCCTAAAAATGGCGTCATTGTGTATGAACAGTGTTTTATAGATGATGGTCAAGAAACCGAATGGTTCTGGGCTGATAAAGATTCTTGGGCAGAATTTGAAGCTGCCGAAGATGCAGCTAATAAAGAGATGGAAGAACGTCGGGAAGAAGCTCGCAAACAGGAGCATGAAGCTTGGCGGTATGTTCGAGACGATGACTACTAAAATAGTATTATGTAGATGCTCCCCTTGAAGTTACGCTTAAAAATACTAAATAAGATAGCGCAAGCTGTTCCAGGTGCTCCTGCGTCTCCAGCTTCCCCGCCCTCGCCTACCGCTCCAACTACCCCCGATTCCACTACAAAGGCTACTGTAGCCTCACCGCCAACCTTTCAAGCCTCGGGAGCCTGGGGCTGGATGAACAATGTATATAATTCATATAGCGTAACCACGCTTGACAAGTTGGTCAGCCTGCTCCATACTGCACTACACTATGCCAGTGATGGCAAGCATAATTTTCAAACTTTAAAAAATAATAGTTTTAATGTAGATTCTAGTGGAGAAAAGTCAATAGATTCCAAAAACCTGCTCAATTTATCTTCTTTGATTTACAAAACTTATTTGAATGCCGGCAACCAGCCCCCTGCAAAAATAACGCCCGAGCAAATTACTATGTGGAATAACCAAGTAAATCAGTCTCAGTCTTTCCTCAATTTATCTCAATTGAGTCCAACTGGCACACTTGCTCAAAAAATACCTGGTAATTTAAAAGAAAATATTCAAAATTCACTTAGAGAATTATCTAGGTATAATCCGGCACAACAGACGCGTTAAGTTATATTTTGTATTATGTCCAATAAACTCAAGGACCGTATTGAAGGCTATCAAGCGGTTACCGATTATAAGCTACTCAACCGAGTACCCATTATCATTTGCGTTAATGGGAGAGGTTTTTCCAAAGTAACTCAATTACTTGATAAGCCCTATTGTTCAAAATTTGCTGAGTGTATACTTTCGACCATGCTTCGTCTTTGTACAGACGTTGAAGGGGCTTTATTTTCCTATCAACATAATGATGAAATTGTAATTGTTACTCGCAATGACCAAGGTCCTGAAACTAATCCTTGGTATGATAATAAGTTGCAAAAAATCTGTTCGGTTACTTCTGCCGTAGCTACCATGCACTTTAATGAATGCGCCTCTACACTCAAACTTAATGTAACGGGCGATCCTATTTTTACTTCACAAGTTTATGCCGTCCCAACTATTGGAGAGGCTGTCAATACTCTCATCTACAAACAGCAACAAAATTTTTACTCTGCCATTCAGTCTGCCTGCATATATGAACTTATTAAAAAATATGACAAGAATGCTATTAAAGATATGTTATCGGGATTAAACGTTGATGAGAAAATAGATTTATTATCTCAAGAATGTAATGTGAATTTTAATGATTATCCAGTGTCTTTTAGAAGGGGCGTAGCGGCTTATAAGGTACCCAAGGTAACTGGAGATTCTACCAGAAATAAATGGTACCTAAATCCAGAACCGCCTATCTTTACCAAAGATCAGTCCTTCTTATCCAATATTTTCAAAAATGGCGCCGACATTTTCCGACAGGAAAGTTTTGAAGAATCCAGGTAATTTTTAATATTGAGCCCCTTGACACCTGGGCATTAAGCGTTATATTATGTAGCACGAGCAGGCTGATTTCGTATAATGGTATTATTCCTCCTTTGTAACGAGGAGAAGTGAGTTCGATTCTCACACTCAGCTCCAAGCCCTACCACAGTTTTCGGTGAAGTGAATGTAGATCAAGGCTAAGCTGAAACCGAGTAAGCCCATGTAGTATAACGGTTATTACTCCACTTTGGTAAAGTGGTAAATCGAGTTCGACTCTCGACTTGGGCTCCAGATTCCGATCGCAGTTTAATGGTGAAGTTGATCGGTAAGGATGCCACTAATACTATTCAGTCCCTGGTGGGAAACTCTAAACCATTTTAAGCCCGTGTAGCTCAGTTGATAGAGCACCTCACTAGTAACGAGGATGTCGGTGGTTTGATTCCACTCGCGGGCTCCAAATTTAGGCATAAGTTTTCATATCTATATGAAATATATGCAACTCTTTGATAGACTTCTTGCTAAATACGGAGCTAGCACTGATACATTAAAGGTACCCACTGGTGATTATGAGCCAGGTAGAGTTCCTCCTGCTGTTGTAGAGATTCCATCTGCTCCCAGAGTGCCGACTTTTAATGATCCACCATCATATAATGATGTACACGTAGATAGCCCAAGAAGAATTCCACCAGAAAGGGCGTTGGCAATTTTGATTGCTCGTTGTGATGAAACTGGATTGTTTTCTGCCGAAGAGATGCATCAAATCATGCAGCTAAAAACTAAAGGATCTAATGTGGCTTTCAAAGAGCTTATGCATCAAATTAGGAGAAAGGCTTTTCAAGCCGAAACTTGTTTGCAGATTTTGAAAAATATGAGCGTGCATTTCGGTTGATATAAGCTAATGTCGTATAGTGGAATTACGCTGCCTTCGTAACGCAGTCACATGAGTTCGATTCTCATCATTAGCTCCAGCCTGATATCTTTCCGATATTGGGTTTATTCATTTAAAGAGTATTACAATGATTGAAAAAGTTGCAGAAGCTATTCGAAAATTTCAAGTTGTTATTGATACAGTACATGATATGAAAAAGAAAGCCGTCATGATTAGTATTCTTGATAGCATGAAATCTGAATACAACACAATTGTAAAAGAAAACATTCCATGTCCGGCCTCAATGATAGATGAAGTTGAACGGGCACTTAAACTTATAGATGAGCTGTACAATAAGACAGCATCTAACTAAACCTTAAAATGGGGATGACCAGGCTTCGACAGAGTAAAGAATTATCGAAATGATTCAGACCGAGGATGATTGCACCCTCGTAAATAAGTGATCGACGTATAAATGCAAACGATAATGCATTTGAATCATTTGCGCTAGCCGCATGATGATATGTCCCAGATAAGATATCTTTGGTAATCAAAGGACATTTAACCCACGAAAGATAGAGTTGCATTCGGCTGCGGGATGATAACTTGAAAATAACAGTAGATAGTTTGAAGGAACGAGTATCCAACTTTGGTGTTAGCTACTAAGTCAACTAACTAGGTCTGTGAATGAATTTCGACGATAACGTATTTTGGACCGGGGTTCGATTCCCCGCATCTCCACCAACACACTAATAATAGGATATATACATTACTATGAGCCATCTATAGAATCGTTTAATTGCCGATATGCAGCATTGTCCCCAAACGGACACCCAATCCGTGTACCAACACGGCGTCTCTGTTAAAGAGCACATTTTTGAATTAATTTTATTTTTAAAGACCAACCAGATTGATGAAGGCTGGAGATTACCTACCTGGATGAATGAGTATCGAGAGCGACTATTCGTCTCGCTTCTTCCAGAAGATATCATCGAAGAATATACAATCTTCCATGATTGCGGTAAGCCCTATTGCCTAACTATCGATGAAATGGGTAGAAAACATTTCCCCAATCATCCCGAGGTCTCATATCAAACATGGCAGACGGTTAGTGATAACCAAACAATTGCCAACCTTATTCGTATGGATATGAAGATTCATACCATGAAGGCCGCTGATATTGACGAGTTCATTCAGCATCCTGAAACAATTACCTTGCTTATTGCGGGGTTGGCTGAGGTGCATAGTAATGCTAAAATGTTTGGAGGAATCGAATCTGAGTCTTTCAAGATTAAGTGGAGTCAAATTAACAAGAGGGGCAGAGCAATCTGTTCGAAACTATTTGGGAGTATGTCATGAGTCTATAGATTAAAGAGGGTGATAAACTTTACGTTATCACGCGCGCGGATTTGGAACCGGGATATCAAGCTGTGCAAAGTATGCACGCATTACGTCAGTTTACGGCTGAACATCCCGAAGTTGATAGGATATGGTTTGAACAATCTAATTATCTAGGTTTGTTGTCGGTGGCCGATGAAAAGGAATTGACTAACCTAATTGAGCAAGCTACGGCTCATGATATTCGTTTCTCTATCTTTAGAGAGCCGGATGTTGATAATGAAATTACAGCTATTGCTTTGGCTCCTGGGCCAAAAGCTAAGAAGCTATGTAGTAGACTCCCCCTAGCATTAAGAGGTGGCAAATGAGTAAATGGATTAATAAAGAGAAGGGCCCCGAATGTTTTTGCGGAATGCCGACTGGCGTTTATGTAGATTCAGATGATAAGGCCTGTTTACTTTGTATCTTTCATGATAGTGAGGCAGGGGCTATGTTTCCGCTTCCTAAAGATGGAAGACCTGACAACTGGCCCAACATCCCTCGTGAAGAGTTGAATACTCTGATGAAACAAGGGTCAGAAGAAGATCAAGAAGGCGAAGAAGATCAAGAAGAATGAAAAAAACTAGTATTGCATCTCTCCAAGAAAGACTAGCCGGCTGGACCGATTGGGATCTTGCCATGTATCATATAGGTGCCTGCCTTGGCTTCTGGCCAGAGTTTGGTGCCCCTGTTGGCGAAGATCAATGGAATCATGTCAAGGGGATTATTTGGTCAGCCAATCCGTTAGGTGATGCTATATCCAATTTTATAGTAGCCCTATCTAAAGAAGGATGTTTAGAGCGTCGAGATGAGCCAGATATAGCATATCGTTGGAGCCCTAACTACAAAGGAAGCGCTGATGTCATTTCCACCTTGTGATCAAGAAGTTTTCGACAAAGGAGAGGTAGTTTTTATTACGAACACTATTCGATCTGTAGATATGGAAGCTTGGATTTGTAAAGTCCGAGAAGATTGCGGAGAACGAATAGATTGGCATCAGTTTGGCGGGCGGCCCGTTGTAAAAGCATTGGGAAATTTGCATCGTGTTCGCAAGGCTTTAATTATGAATCGAAAGATGCATGATGAAGGTTATAAAAAAGCCATCTTAGAACTTCAGGTTCTTGACTGGTCAGAAGAAA
>Ga0315288_10000384_pt1 | contig 55915 bp, 62 predicted proteins | sample YL17G11_20_MG_FD_203454 | JGI IMG/M metagenome (GOLD analysis project Ga0315288, IMG submission 203454) | Sediment microbial communities from Yellowstone Lake, YNP, Wyoming, USA - YL17G11_20 | ecosystem: Environmental > Aquatic > Freshwater > Lake > Sediment | place: USA: Wyoming | collected...
TTTGGGTTTTATCCGCCACTTTGGGAATATGCTTTTCCAATTCAGGGGATTTCAGTTCAATAAATAGTTTTTCGGAAACATTTTCGCCAGCATGATATAGATGTAGTCTTTGGCCATTGTATTTATACTCTAAATTTCTACTAACTTCTTCAAAATCAATCTCGACGTTGCCTTTTGAGATATGGGTTAAAAATCTAAAGATCTCGCCAAGTGAAATTTTTATGGCGTTTAAATTTTTTCTTAACCCTTCTGCTGTTGAACCCTTGCCGGTACCGCTGCGACCCTCAATTGAAATAAAGCGATGGTCTTCGGCAATTTCCTTGCAAATTATTTTTAAAACGTTTTTGACGCCGATGACTTTGCCGGTGTCGATACGAATTACTTTTTTTGGCGGATAAATTTTAAAGCCGGCTTTTTTTAAGAGTTCACGATTAGATTTTTCAACTTCCTCATCTTCGAGATCACGTTTGACTAATGTTTTGAGAATTTTGTCGAAATTCGGTTTTTGATAGCGTTTTGTCATAGTCGCAAAAAAGGCACATTTTAAAAAAGGCATTTTATTAGCACTTTTAATTTATTTTAATATCTTAATTTATTTTTGGCAAGCGGACTATCACCTAATAACGAGCCAATAAACGATTATTATAGTAATAAATAGAATTAAATAGATTATCCACATCCTAGAACGCGGGTGGCTTTCCGATCTCCGTGGTTCTAAATCGACTGATTTATCAATCGGCTTTACTTCCTTAACCGGTTTTCGCATCGAAGGATCTGGCTCGGGATAGATTGAGGAAGGATCGTATGTGATGTCCCCTCCTTTGAACCATTTTGCGTCCATCGCGCAGGTGGGCGCAAAATTAATCACTGAATTAAATACGGAAAATAATTTGTTGGACCTTTAAACTCTAATTGGTCACCAAATATATTGAGCTTATAATCAATATTATTTTCTTTAAGACAGTTGGTTGCCTGATCGATATTTTCAAATCCACCAGTGGAGCGCCATTCAATAGATTGATTAGTACAGTCACGAAATTTAGAAAGATTATTTGAATATTGAATTGACGAAATTATCATAAACAATAAAACAGCTAAAGTAATTATAAAGGGAAAAATAAATAAAAAATAATCTTTGGATTTCTTTAAATTTTTAATCGGTTTTGTAAAAAAGAAAGCAAGAAAAAACAGGCCGATTATTAATGAAGTCGGAGCAAATTGCTGATAAATAACGTAGAGACTAAAAGGATTGGATTCACAACAAACCTCCCCCACGAGCGTTCCATGCGTAGCGAAGAAGAACAACGGGAACAAAAGGAATAAAAGCGATAACAATAAAATGACTTTTTTCATATTTTTTGGACCTGGAGAGAATCGAACTCTCAACCTCATCATTGCAAATGATGCGTTCTACCATTGAACTACAGGCCCATGTTACCACGCCGCGGTGGTTACATATATTAAGCTACCGACAATCAACAAAATGCCGATCAATTTCCAAACGGTGTAGGTGCCGCCCATGCCCAAGCGTTGTTCTGCCCAACCCATTTTGCCAACCATCCGTACAATTGGTTCGGTATATTTTAATATCAGAATCCCGATCGCACTGCAAGCCAAAAAGATTAAAATCTTAACAAATACCATATGGCTCCTGCGGTGATAATAGCTTCATCTAGCAAACCCAAATACCAATACTGTTTTTTAAGAAAAAAATGGAATTTTTCGTGAATAAAATGAACTTGTTTGAAGATAGGCCAATTATCCATGCTTTTTATCGGGATATTGTCCATAATATCAATCAAGATTGCGCCGATTCCACCACTTACCATCGCCGGAAATTGTGGCCAGCTTCGAAACAACAATATGAATATCGTCCAAATTGTAATAAATTCAATGATCGCAAAATAGTAAAACCATTTCGGCCAAGTGCCTCTTTCTGTTTTTTGAAAGGTGCCAGGATCTAAGTGGGGAATCATGTCTAAAATAAAATGCGAAAAAAATCCTAAGACAAAGGCCAGAGGCACATTATTCGTCGTGGCCCCAATGATTCCGCCGATTAGAAGGTGGGGTGTGATAATCATAAGGGTGCACCTTGGTGCATTTTATTATATATCTTCTGGGGTAATTTTCAAGGTTTGCCCTTGCTGTAATTCATTAGAGAGCATTTTTTTGGCTAATAGATTCTCAATTTTTTCTTGGATTACCCTTCTCATCGGCCGGGCGCCAAATTGCGGATCGTAGCCCAATTGCACGAGTTTTTCGAGCGCTTGATCATTCACCTCGACTAATATTTTTTTATCCTTTAAGCCATCATTAATTTTTTTAATCATCAGTTGGGCGACCTGTTTTATTTGGTCGGGATTTAATGGATTAAAGACAATCACGCCATCGAAACGATTTAAGAATTCGGGGCTATATATCCCCTTTTCCTGCAACATATTAATTAAATCTTCTTTCAATTTTTCTTGCGGGATTTTGCCGACATTTTCCCGAATATACTCTGATCCAGCATTGGAAGTGGCAATAATAATCGTATTCGTAAAATCACTTATTCTTCCCCTAGGATCAGTTAAACGACCATCTTCAAAAACTTGCAAGAACACATTTAAGATATTTTTATCCGCTTTTTCAAGTTCGTCAAGCAAAACCAAAGAAAAAGGATTTTCATAAACTGCTGTGTTTAAAATACCGTTAGGATTATCGACAGTGCCAATCAAACGATCAATGGAATTAGCGTCTTGGTATTCACTCATATCTAAACGAATCATGTTCTTTTCGTTGCCAAAGTAATTTTCCGCGAGGGCTTTAGCGGTTTCGGTCTTGCCAACGCCAGTCGGGCCTAAAAAGAGAAAAACGCCAACAGGACGTTTACCTGAGGCAATCCCCGCTCTTGCGCGTCGAAGCGTATTGGAAATTGCCGTGATTGCCTCTTCTTGATCAATAACTCGCTGATGTAGAAAACTTTCTAAATTCAAAAGTTTATCTTTTTCTTCTTTGCCTGCCTCCCCGATAGGAATATTCACTTTTTTGCTAATTAAAACTTCGATGTCCTCTGGGGTAATAATTTTAATTTTTCCACCAGTATAATTGACCGAAGCTTCCTCTAGCAATCTCAGGGCTTTTTCGGGAAATGGGACGTCTCGAATATAACGGTCAGCGAGCTCGACAATTTTTTTCATTGTCTCGAAAGGAATAAAGACATTATATTTTGCCTCAATATAAAGAAGGGATTCTAACATTATCGCTAGAGTTTCATCGGGGGTAGCTGGGGCAATCTCAATTTTTTCGAACGCGCTGGCAATGCCCGTATTTGATCTGACACTATCAAAATAGTCTGAGGGACTGACAGCAGCGATAATCCTTAGCGTAGAATTTTCTAAATATGGAATTAAAATTTGCGAAGCATCAACGCCGATGATCTCTTCTTTGCCGGAGGTAAAACCACCGAGCAAAATTTGGAAATTTTCAATAAAAAGAATGATATTGCCGGCGCGAACCGCATCATCTAGCGACCCTTCCAAACGAGCTTCTAATTCACCTGGCCCGGCCCCGGCCAGCAATTTGCCAACATCAAGTTGTCGGAGGCGTTTATATTTTAAGGGCGGAAGACAATCTCCACGAGCCATTTTTAAGGCCAAGGCATTAACAATTGTTTTTTTGCCCACGCCCGGTTCGCCAACTAACAAACAATTATTTTTATTATTCTTCGCTAAAATTATCTGGATTTCATTAAGCTTATTCGCGTGGGAAAAAATATTAATGTCTAACCCCGGATCATGGGCATACTGCGAAAGATCATAAGAGAATAAGGACAAAATCGGAGTGTAGCCATACGACCAATCTTGGCCAACTCCAGCAAACATTTTCTCATCTTGCCAAAATTTCGGCGCTTTTAGCTCTTTCTTGGTTGTTTTTAGCCAACTTAAGATTTTCTCTAAATCTTTGGCGGTTATTTTGACATCCTCCAGAAGCCCCTGAATTTTCGACGAACTTACGCCGACAGCGGCGAGAAAATCTTCAATTTCAATCTCTTTTAGCGAATCTTCCGTAAATAATTTTGAAAAATCCGCTGAGAAAGAGGGCATCTCCCCACTGGATTTTCCTTCAGATTTTTTCCCAAAAGGAAGGCCAATCCTTAAAAAAATCATTCTTCCTTCATTAGTGAGCGGAAATGAGCCAAAAACATGTTCAGGGGTTATTTCGCTTTCTTTGAGTTTTCGGGCTTCATCAATTGCTACTTCAAAAAGATTGATGAGCTCAAGTGAAAAACGATCAACAATATTTTCCTTTGATTTTTCCTTCGGTTCGGAATATCTTTTGGCTAAAATATAGCTTTCAAACATCAAAGCCAGCCCCAAAATGATTTGGGCAAAACCAATGCATTTTACTTCTGCACGCAAAAATATTAGGACGGCAAAGATGACAATAATAAGATTAAAGGCGGTTAGAAGCCAAAAAGTTGTTCCCGAAAATAATTTCCGAGCATAATATTTTCGTCGAGAAGCTGAATTGTAATAATCAAATTTAGCCACTGGCCACCACCGTTATCCCATTAATTATCAAAAGAATGATAAAAATCGGCATTAAAAACCAAATTAAAATAAAAGCTAATAAAACGATAAAAGCAAGTACGGTTAAGACAAAGCCGATTAATATCGTAAAGGTCCTGACAACAAACCCAACAAGACGAGAGATAAAATTACCTAGCCAGATATTAAAAAGCTCTTGAAGAGAGGCGTTTTCAACATAAGTCACGTCCCTTTTCCAAGGGTCAAAAAGAGTTCTTAGGAGCACCGGCACGGAAAAACTAAAAAATATCTTTTTGGTGATAATTCTTATTGCCCGCCAAATATATTCTGGTTCTTCAAAGTACCACCAATAAAAGTAGGTTATCATCCCTCTCCTTGAGTATATCTTACCATGTTTTGAATTGGTGGGCGATGATGGACTCGAACCATCGACCTCGTCATTATCAGTGACGCGCTCTAACCAGCTGAGCTAATCGCCCTTATATGTTTACTTGTTCACTAGGTATAAAAATAAATTGTACAATATGCAGTGACGCGCTCTAACCAGTTGCGCTTCGCTTCGTGTTCCACTAGAGCTAATCGCCCTTAACAAATATATTTTATCATATTTAAAGGAGTATTTCAATAAGTGTGGGCTGGGTGTTGGGTGAGCATTATTTTTTAGTTCTAAAGAAAATAAAGACGAAAAGAGACAGCACTAAATAAATGACGATAAAGAAGATTACGATGTTCAAAGCATAATCGAAAACGATACGGCTTGTAGTTCTATTGGCTAGAATCTCCATATTTCGCTCTACAAAATTCATCGCAAAAATCACCAATATTATCGATAAAATTGCACTCCATATTGTTCTCATCTTAGATATAAACATTTTATCCTCCCTATGTTTATCTTATACCAAAAAGAAGCCCTTTGACAGGCCTCTCTTTGAAAATTTAGCTGAAAGAGACATCGTTTAAACGTTTCTTTCAGAATTTATATGGTTGCAAGAGCGCTGCTGTTACACAATCATATCTCCGCGATCGACACTATGACCCCGCAAGATAACCGAAGTTATCTAATGGGGCTAGGTGTTTACTCCCTAGAAAGGAGGTGATCCATCCGCAGATTCCCCTACGGATACCTTGTTACGACTTAGCCCTCCTCACCGACTTGGCCGTGTCCCGCATTCGCGGAATTCGGGCCCCGCCGACTCGGCTGGCTTGACGGGCGGTGTGTACAAGACTCGAGAACGTATTCACCGTGGTGTGCTGACCCACGATTACTAGCGATTCCAACTTCATGAGGTCGAATTGCAGACCTCAATCCGTACTGAGGCAGTTTTTAGGAGATTAGCTTAACGTTGCCGTTTTGCAACTCTTTATTCCTGCCATTGTAGCACGTGTGTTGCCCAGGGCGTAAGAGCCACGCTGATTTGACGTCATCTGCACCTTCCTCCGTATAAACTACGGCAGTCTCCCGTGATAAACAACACAGGATACAGGTTTCGCTCGTTGGACCACTTAAGGCCACACTTTACAGCACGAGCTGACGACAACCGTGCAGCACCTGTCTTAGGATTCCCTTGCGGGCACGCCCCTATTTCTAGGGGCTTTCCTAGATGTCAAGCCCTGGTAAGGTTTTTCGCTTATCGTCGAATTAAACCACATGCTCCACCGCTTGTGCGAGTCCCCGTCAATTCCTTTGAGTTTTAGTCTTGCGACCGTACTTCCCAGGCGGCAAACTTAACGCGTTAGCTTCGCTACAAGAAGGGTCGATACTTCTGATAGCTAGTTTGCATCGTTTACGGCGTGGACTACCGGGGTATCTAATCCCGTTCGCTCCCCACGCTTTCGCATCTCAGTGTCAGGATAGCCTAGCAAGCTGCCTTCGCCATTGGTGTTCTTCCCGATATCAACGCATTCCACTGCTACACCGGGAGTTCCGCTTGCCCCTACTATCCTCAAAGCTTCCTAGTATCGAATCCAGAACCGAAGTTAAGCCTCGGACTTTGAAATTCGACTTGAGAAACCACCTACATGCTCTTTACGCCCAATAAATCCGGACAACGCTCGAGCCCTACGTATTACCGCTGCTGCTGGCACGTAGTTAGCAGGCTCTTATTCTTAGGGTACCGTCACAATCGTCCCCTAAAAAAGGTCTTTACACCCCGAAGGGCTTCTTCGACCACGCGGCGTCGCTGCATCAGACTGTCGTCCATTGTGCAATATTCCCAACTGCTGCCACCCGTAGGTGTATGGGCCGTGTCTCAGTCCCATTGTGGCTGATCATCCTCTCAGACCAGCTACCCGTCGAAGCCTTGGTAAGCCATTACCTTACCAACAAGCTGATAGGAGCAAGGCCGATCTTATTCCGCCGGAGCTTTACTCTTACGAGACTATGGGACATTAGCCCCGCTTTCGCGGGGGTATTTCCCGGAATAAGGCACGTTCCTTGCCATTACTCACCCGTTCGCCACGCTTTTACAAGCGTACGACTTGCATGTGTTAGGCACGCCGCCAGCGTTCGTCCTGAGCCAGGATCAAACTCTCAAAAAATTGAGTATTTTAAGCCCTGATTTGCATCAGAGTTAAAATGCTGGTTTAGATTCTTTTACTTCTATCTAGAAAGAAGGGAGTTTTTTTACTTCTATTTCTCAAAGAAGTTCTTGCAACCGTAAAAAATCTGAAAACTGCACGTCAAACATTTTGGGTAAAATGTTGTAGTATTTTTACGATTTAATTGTTAAGCTGCAGTCCATCGAGGACAATCAAAAAAATTCCTGACAGTCGGAATTTTTTTGACTATCTTCGATTCTTTTTAAACTTTAGTTGTTAAAAATAATAATCCATAAAGATAATTGCCTTTCAGCTTAACTCAATAATAATATAGCATCATTTGTTTGTCAAGGCCGAAAAAAATTATCCTACTCGCTCTTACCTGACATGGCTTTAACCCCCACCCAAATTGCCGAAAGGCCAACCAAAGTATAAACAATCCGAGTGACGGTTGACATATCGCCGAAAATGGCAGCGACTAAATCCCACTTAAACAGGCCGACTAAACCCCAGTTTAGTCCACCGATGACCAAAAGAATAAGAGCAATGCTATAAATCATTTTCATCTCAATCACCTCCCTTCTTGGTTTTCAAAAGGCATTTTCGATCTGTTCTCAGTATAACATATTGATTAGGATTTTATCACTTGGTCAATTATCCCGTATTTTTTGGCTTCAGGCGCCGTCATATAGAAATCGCGGTCGGTGTCTTTTTCGATTTTAGCGATAGTTTGACCGGTATGTTTGGCCATAATTTCATTAATCGCCCGTTTGACGCGGACGATCTCGCGAGTTTGGATTTCGACATCAGTGGCTTGGCCTTCGGCCCCGCCCATCACTTGATGAATTAAGATGCGGGCATTAGGCAAAGCAAAACGCTTTCCCTTGGTGCCAGCCGCGAGCAATATCGCTACGGCTGAGGCAGCTTGCCCTATGCATATAGTAGATATATCAGCTTTAACGTATTGGATGGTGTCGTAAATCGCCATTCCGGCGGTAACCACCCCGCCCGGTGAGTTGACATAGATCGAGATATCTTTTTTAGGATCCTCGGCATCCAAAAACAACAGTTGCGCCATAACGAGATTGGCGACGGCATCATCAATCGGCCCACCAATAAAGATAATTCTATCCTTAAGCAATCGCGAATAAATATCATAAGCCCGTTCACCGAACTGGCTTTTTTCCAAAACCATGGGAACTAAATATTGGTTTGTGAGTTCTTTTTGTGACATTTTATCCTTTCAATGTAAATTTTACTTTACATTAGACCTATTGTCAAGCGGCTTAGTTCATTAAAAAACTCTTATAAATTTCGCACTTCGAGATATCGTTGACGCGCGAAACTTCTCTTAGAATCGTAATATTATCAAAGCTACAATCAAAATATCTTTCTTTTCCCCTTAAATAATCCATTACCTGATTAAGCTTTTCTTCGCATTCGTCAGCAATAGTGGTATGAAAAATTAAATTCTCTCCCTCGGTTGTACGCCACGGCATCCATTGAATTTTTTTAAGTTCCTGAATAAATTTTTTAAATGTCTCGCGAGCTTCTTTCGACGGCTTAACCTTTATGAACACGACCCTGTTTTCGAAATTATCAAAACCTCCCAACCTTATTTTCGACTTTTTATTTTGATTCACGAACTCTTCAATGACTTCTTCAACTTTACTAATGTCATCTGTTTCGAACCAATATTTCAAGGTAAAGTGAGGAAACCAATTTTCCAGCTTAATAACTTTTAGGTCAAACTTGTAAGCGATATCATCAACCAATTGATGATAATAATCTTCTACTTTCCCTTTTAATAAACATTGTAAAATGTATCTCATAGGACAACTTATTTCGTCGCAAGAGTGATTAATTTTTCGAGTGCTTTGTGACCGGCTTCTTTGTCTTTAGGATCCATCCCCTCTTTTTTAATAATTTCACCCAAAGCGAGGCCTATTTTTATTGTTTTTTCTGCTTGGGGCTTGAGTCCTTCTTTAAATTCTTGTTCAGTTTTTTTAAGATTAGATAAATATTGTTCAAAAGTTAGATCACCCATGGTTGAAACGCGAGAACGAATTTCATTAACTTGGCGCTCTACTTCTTGCTCAATTAAACTTTCTGGCACTTCAACTTTGGTGATCTTTAGCAATTGCTCCAGCATTTCATTTTCAACTTTTTTCTTATCTTCATTTTCTTTTTGTTTAATAATATCTTCCGAAATCGCCTTTTTTAGTTCTGCCATGGTTTTCTTTTGATATTTTTTGGCAAATTCATCATCAAATTTAGGTAAAATCACTTCCTGAGTTAAAAGTATTTCGACTTTAAAATTGAGTTCTTTCTTTTCTTCTTTCGCACTCGGTGATAATTTCAATTTAAATTCTTTCTTATCACCCTTTTTAAGACCGATTATCTTCTCTTCAAACTCCGGGATTAAGACCTTGCTGCCTAAAATTACCGGATAATTTTTGCTCGAAAGATTTTCTAGCTTTACTCCCTTATCAAACGCCTCGAAATTAATCTCAGTCCGATCGCCGCTCTTTAATGGTCGGTCAACATCTTTAAATTGGGCCTGGCCTCGAGCGAGATGTGATAAGACTTGGTCAATTTCATCTTTTTTCGCCTCATTTTTTTCTTTATTCCTTTTTATTTTTATTTTTTTGTATTCTCCGATTTTTATTGCTGGTAGAAGATCAATTTCTGCCTCATATTCGAGCTCAGCTGTGTCGGCTAAAAGATCCTTCATCATCTTAAGATTAACCCTTGGCGGAGCAACTGGAATAAGATTTTCTTTTTTAAGGGCTTGGATATAACTTTCCTTAAGAGCTTCATCGACAATTTCAGACTGCAAACGGTTTTCACCAATCGCCGAAATAATCATTGATTCTGGCGCTTGGCCGGGACGAAAACCTTTAACTTCAATTTGCGGTGAAAGTCGATTATAAACACGAGTAAAATAAGTTCGCATTTCCGCGGAAACGAGTTTGATCGTTAATTTTACTTTTGATTTTGGCAAAACTTCTTTTTTGATTTCCATAGCTCACTATTATAAAAAGAATTTTAACTTTTGTAAAGCCGAGGGGAGGCCCGAGGCGAAATTCAATCTATTCCAAAACTTCGAGGCCCGGCAGGGTTTTGCCAGCTAAATATTCAAGCGTTGCTCCGCCGGCGTTTGAGATAAAGTCAAAGTTTTCGGCAATCCCCATTTTTCTGATAAAAGCGGCAGTATCGCCTCCGCCGGCGTATTTTCTTGAGTTTGAATTAGCAATTGCTTCAGCGATTTTCCAAGTGCTTTTTCGAAATTCTTCAACTTCCGAAACTCCCATATTGCCATTCCAGAAGATAGTTGACGAGTTATTGATCGTGTATATGAAATTAGCGGCTGTCTCAACTCCAATATCGACCGCCGAATAGTCAGCGATGTCCTTAAGATCTTCAATACTCTCATGTTTGCTGTCAACCGGTTTTTCAACTGATTTGGATAATAATAAATCGACGGGCAAAATAATTTTTCGATTATTTTTTTCAAACTTTTCTAGGATTTTTTTTGCTTCGGACAAAATTTCTTTTTCCACCAGAGATTTGCCTAATTTGATGCCTTTAGCAGCCAGAAATGTACTGCCAACGACTCCACCAACTAAAAAATTTTCTGCCTTATCAAATAAATTTTCAATCATCGGCAATTTATCCTCCACCTTTTTACCACCAATAATAATTGTAAAACCCTCTTGCGGACTGGCTAAAATTTCTTTAAGATTATTTACTTCTTTTTGGACTGACATCCCAGCATAACTTGGAAGTAATTTTGCCACCCCCACTGTCGAAGCATGCGCCCGATGAGCGGTGGCAAAGGCATCTTGAACGAAAATATCTTGACCTTTGGCTAATTCGTGAGCCAAAGTTGGATCGTCTTTCTCTTCCCGGGGATCAAAACGCATGTTTTCATAGATGATGATTTTTTCATCGAGTGGATAATTTATTTGGGGTTTAAAAAACTCATTTTTGTAATCTAAAAGGGATGAGATTCTGTTGGCTACCGGCCATAAGCTATAATTAAAATCAATGCCTTCTGGCTGACCGACGTGGCCCATTATCGTAATTTTTTGGGCGCCATTTTCAAGTAAATATTTAATCGTCGGAACCGAAGCTCTGAGCCGCTCGTCATCAATAATCTCCCGCGTGTTGCCATCGGTCCATTCTTTTGCCATCGGCACATCGGTATCAATGCGGATTAAAACATTTTTACCTTCAATTTGTGTTTCTTGAATTTTTTTCATGGTTATATTTTCATTTTACTTAAAAACCATATAAAATAATAGTAGTATGGATAAACCACGAATTGCTATCTTTGATTTAACTGATTGCGAGGGGTGTGAGCTCCAGTTTCTGGGCTTGAAAGAAAAACTTTTAGATTTTGCAGAGGATTACGAAATTGCTTCTTGGCGCTTGGTTCAACCGCACCTAGGCGAATTGCCTGAAATTGATGTCGGGATCATTCAAGGTACTGTGATCACATTAGCCGATGTTGAACAAGTTAAAAAAGTCCGCGAAAAAGCCAAATTTCTCGTTGCCATCGGCGAATGCGCCCGCACCGGCTGGATCCCAACTTGGATCAAAAAAGAAAATCGCGAAAAGGCAGTAAAATATGTTTATGGCGAAAATTATCAGCCCCAAGCAGTTGATGCTCTGGCCGTCAAATCAATTGTTAAGGTTGACTTGGAACTCCCCGGTTGTCCACCGGAGCCAGCATTATTAGAGAAATTTTTAAATGACATTCCGAGCTTATTAGCAAAATGAACTTACCAGACTACGTTACCAAAATTGAGGGACATGGCGTTCTAAACATTCACTTTAAAGAATGCCGCGCCCGGCTTGAAGTGACTGAGGGAGAGCGGCTTTTTGAGGCGGTTTTACTGGGACAAAATGCTACTCGCGCCCCATTTATCACCTCGCGAATTTGCGGGGTTTGTCCAACCGCTCATAATCTTGCCTCAATTTTAGCAGTGGAAAATGCCCTAAAAATTCAGCCGGACGAGATTATCATCGAACTAAGAAAATTAATGCTTTCCGGCCAGGTCATTTTTTCCCATCTTTTGCATCTTTTCTTCCTAGTCCTGCCCGACTATTATAATGTTCCTTCAGCCCTCAAGCTGGCCGATAAATTCCCCGCCGAGTATCACTTGGCGTTGAATCTTAAACGGCTTTCCGACCATTTACTCACGGTTGTCGGCGGCCGGCCAATCCATCCCACAACCACAACAGTTGGTGGATTTATCAAATATCCGGCCAAAGGCGATTTGGTCACCTTGCAAAATGAGATTACCGATGTTTTGGATGAGGCAGCTGACTTTGTAAAGATTTTTATGTCCATCGAGTATCCTGAATATCGACGAGAATCCGAATATTTGTCTTTGAAAAATGATAATTACGATCTTTTAGGAAATACAGTTATTTCGTCTTCGGGTACTCAATTCGAGCCGAAAAATTATAATGCACTGAAAGAAGAAATCAAAGAAACCGTCAAAGATTATTCAACGGCTAAATTCGGTTCGCATAAAGATAAACCGTTTAATGTTGGCGCGATTGCAAGAATTAGTCTGCTGGGCGACATGCTCAATCCAAAAGCCAAAACACTAGCTGGCGAATTCCGGCCTAGTTCGCAAAATCACAATAATTTCGAAAATATTAAAGCCCAAGCAATCGAAATGATGCACTTTTTGGAAGAAGCCGAAATTTTGATTGGGAAACTTTTGGATGTGGAGATCCCTGAAAAACCGATGGCGATATCGCTACCAAAACTTTCGGAGCCGACTTGGGGCATTGGCGCTGTTGAAGCTCCACGAGGAACTTTATATCATGCCTACGAAATTGATACTAATGGCAAAATTATTAATGCCGATATCGTCACACCGACGGTTCAAAACCTTACTAGCATTGAAGCCGATGCCGAAGCTTTACTCCATGCACTTAAATTGGACCAAAAAGTTCAAAATATCTGTGTCATCGAACTCGAAAAATTAATCAGGGCCTACGATCCTTGTATCACCTGTTCTGTCCACTAACTTAAACGGTTAGATTGGCGAGCCTTAAATGCCAAAGAGTCCATTTCTGCAAATTCTTTAATTGCCTTTGGTCTAAAACATCACATGCCCAATTCCAATGAATCGAAACCCAATCGCCGATTTGGGGATTATTCAAAAGAGTTTTGTTGCGGAACTTGTAACTAATATTTTTCTTTTGCAACTTCCCAAACATAAGTTTTTTCTGTAATATTATTGGTCTATATTCGACTTCAAGAATATCATTCTTAACATCAGTAATCTTACCCCAAGTGATTAAACAATTATTAATCGTTTCTAAAACTGGACCCGTATTAATCCCTCGCAGAGTTCCTAATCGTCGGTATATCTCCAGAACGTGAAAAGCATGATATGGCTTGGCGCCCTTCGGCAGGTTGCCGGCAATTTCCTCAAAAATTTTGTTCCCAGCGCGCTTGCAGAAGTGTTCTTTTAGAAATTGGAAAAAATGATTGATCCTCACATGAGTTAATAAATCGTTTCCCAACCAATATGCCTCGACTGCCCGCATATCAAAAGGGTCGGCAATTTTATTCTCATGAGCAATAAACTCGATATAAGGGAAAGCGGCCTCAAAATCGGCAAGAATTTCTCTTATTTTTTTGTCATTTATTTTACCGGCCGCCCGTTCAAACAAATCTAAATTAGCATTCGGCCCGCAATATTTGAGCCGGTTGGGCGAAAATGAATATCGCGCCCATAAAATAGTTCCCGGGACTTTGATTAATTTATTAGATTCTCGCATGTTGTAATTTCACTTTGCTTGGCAGTCGGATTTTACTAATGACGAAGACCGCCAGGCAGATTAAAATTACACCAATTATTTGCTTAAGGTCAAATTTATGAGTGACAAAGATTGAGTTTAAAATTACCGTGATGGGAAAACCCAAAGTCAAAATTGAAGTGACCACTGTTGCCGACGCATATTTTAGACCTGTATACCAAGTTGTCACGTAGCCAAAAAGTAAAAGGCCAGTACCGATCAACCAGCTCCATTGAGTAGTATTAAGGTTATTAATATTCCCCAGCCTGTGGGTAAAAAACAAAAAACCAATTAAGATGATTGACCCGAAAAACATTCTCCCCCAAGCCACAACTAAACTGGGAAGATTTTTTAAAACTATTTTAGCAACAATAAATTCAACCGCCCAGAAGAAAACCGCGAGAAGAACTAACTTTTCGCCATAACCCATGACCCAATTTTTTGGTCCCCCGGCTAAATAGGTCCCGGCCAATAAAACTCCCAACGCCCCTACTTGCCAAAAACTTAATTTTTCTTTTAAGAAAATTATCGCCAAGAGTGCCACCCACAAAAACAAGGTTTTATGGATAAAAGCACCATTGACGGCGGCTGCTTGAGAAATTGATAAGCCCTTAAAAAAGAGTAAGAAAGGGATGCTGCCACCGATAAGACCAATCAGAACTAGCTGGGCCCATTGTTTTAGCTTAAGCTCCTTCAACTTAACATGTTTCAAAATTCCCAACAGAAGAGAGGAAAGAAAAACCGCGACGATGATATTTCGAGCAGAGGTCAAGACAAAGGGATCTTTGATGATTTTGACGACATATGCGCCGTTTAGAAAAATCGAAAAACCTGAGATTAGGGCAGTAATAGACGCAAAAAGAATGCCTTTTCGTAAAGAGATGCCTTTTTTCAAAGTGATATCTTTTCTAATATCCATTTAAGCTCCTTGGTGGGCACACATTTTATTTAATTTCAAAATTTCTTTGGCCTCATTTTCTTCAATTTTATTGATAGCCAAATTGGCATGACAAAGCAACCATTCACCTATTTTAGCATTTTGGACTAAGGAAATATCCACCTCTCGGCCATCGGCTAAAAAGGCTCTTTTACCTTCCACTTTGTTGATTTTAACTGGAGTAGCTATACACATTTTAGTCAAACACTGCTTTAAAAAACCAAATAGCACCAACCAAGAAAAAGATTAGAGCAATAATCGTCACCACGGTCATTGACTGACCATAACCAGCGGAATCGGCGGAGACGAAAATCCGATCGGCGCCTAATAAAATAATCCCTACTAGCAAGATGGCAATGCCAATGGTCGATTTTACACTTTTTTTCATCTTCCCCTCACTATTCCGCGTTTAGCGGATTACTTATGCTGATCAAGCCAAGTTTTTAGAGCATCTTTTTTCTGAAAACCCACTAAGCGATCTCCGTTACTAGCGACAAAAGTGGGCGTTCCTTCGATATTGTAATTCTTCCAAAGATCTGGATTATCACCTACATTCATTGGCTTTACTTTATAACCATCATTGCCAAGCTCGGCCAAAACTTCTTTTTCTTGCTGGCACCAATGACAATAGTCCGAATAGAAATACATTACTTTGGCATCAGGAGCGAAATAAGTAGCAGCTCCGGCTACAGTTGCGCTAGAGGTCGGTTTTGCCTCGCCCGTTGAATTATCCTTTTTAGATAATTTATAATAGCCGCTTACACCCAAGCCAATAATAATCACAAGGCCTAAAATTACCGTAACGATCCAATCTTTTCTCATTTCTTTCCTCTCTTTTACAATTTATTCTCAAGATATTTGCAAAATTCGGCTAAACGATATGAATATCCCATCTCATTGTCGTAAAACCCAACAACTCTTACAAGATTACCATCAATTACCTGAGTTGACAAGAGATCAACGATTACACCATGGGGATCAGCTTTAAAATCGGCGCTAACAAGAGGTTCTTTCGAGACAGCGATAGCATCTTTATATTCCTCATCCTCGGCGGCATTTTCATAGGCAGCGTTTACTTCTTCGACAGTTGTATTTTTCTCTACCAAGGCCACAAATTCTAAAAGTGACACCGTGGCGGTAGGCACACGATAAGAAATACCATTCATTTTATCTTTTAGATCGGGTAGGACCTCAGCGGCAGCAATGGTTGCGCCGGTAGTTGTCGGGATGATTGAAACCGCCGCTGCTCTGGCACGGCGGAGATCTTCGTGAGCGTCATCCTGTAAACGTTGGTCCATTGTGTAAGAATGGATGGTTGTCATTGTTGATTTTTGGACGATAAAATTTTTATGCAAAACTTTGGCGACTGGGGCTAGGGCATTGGTAGTACACGAAGCCATAGAGAGAATGTCTTCATCAATTTTGAATTCATCTTCGTTAACTCCCAAAACGATTGTTTTAACTTTCTCCCCTTCATCCTTGGCAGGTGCGGTAATAATAACGTTTTTTGCTCCGGCTGTTATATGGCCCATGGCACTTTCGTGACTTGTAAAAACGCCGGTTGACTCGATAACCAGATGAACTCCCAAATCTTTCCAGGGTAAATTGGCTGGCTCTTTTTCTCGAAAAACGCTGATTTCCTTGCCGTCAACAATAAGTTTTTGCTCACTTACTTCGACTTTGCCAGCAAATTTACCATATGACGAGTCGTATTTTAGTAAATGAGCGAGAGTCTTGATATCGCCAAGATCATTAATCGCCACAATATTGAGTTTTTTTGCATATGCTGCCCTAAAAAAAGTGCGGCCAATGCGGCCAAAACCATTAATCGCTATTGGAATGTTTTGCATTTTTCTCCTTTTCATTTACCAATATGAATATTTTAATAAACTTATTCTTTTATAACAACCCAGGCCCGGCGATCATTTTTTTTGTACGATACCGGTGTCAAAAATTTATGGGGGTTTTTAAAAAATATTACGGATGCAAACTTAGCGCTTTTTTTTGAATCCCAGAAATCCTCTTCGGCAATTGCTTCTTTATTGTAATTATTTTTAATTTGCTCGACTTTGGCTGGAGTAAGGGTGTCGTAATAAAGACAATTGTCAGCTGCAACTAATCCGATCACCTTACCACCTGAGTTTTTTAACAAAATTTCATCATCCTTTTGAACGGAAAGATACGGTGGGATCCGGCTCTGGGATAGTCTGATATCAATTTTTTTTTCACCGGCGAGAATTTTTTCGGCCCCTCCCTTTATGAAAATCGCAAGGTGTCGGCGGGCCATTTATACTCCTTAACCCTCCTTTTGATTGTTCCTTTGCTAAGTAGCCCCTCCTGCGCGCCAATTTTTTCGATTACTGACGCAGAATTTGTTACTCCCCATTTTAAGGCGTTTTGCATTTCTTCACCGTTTATCACTGCCGCTAAATAAGCTGACGAAAAAGCATCCCCGGCGCCGGTAGCATCAAGTCGATGTCCAGGATACGCTCCTACTTTTAAAAAATCAACGCCATCAAAGGCGTAGGCACCATCTTTACCGTCGGTGATTACAACCATCTTGGGACCTTCTAAGTGGATTGCCCGCGCCATTTCTTTAACCGTCGCCACGCCCTTTAGTCCGGAAATATCTTTTGCTTCTTCGCGATTGAGAAATATTATATCAATCATTTTCAATAATCCACCGAAACTATGCAAGCCCCTTTCAATCTGGACGGCACCTGGGTTTATAGCTACTTTAAGATCATTTTTAACTTTAAGACTGGTTATATGATTAAAAATTCGATCATAACCTTCGGCCATTGGGCCTAAATATGCCCACTGAGTTTGAATATTTTCTGGCAATTTAAAATTTTCTGGATTAAAGGCATGGTAAACAAAAATTGTTCTTTCGCCTTTATATGAAATAATGACCGAAAAACTTGAATGCTTCCGATGATAAATTTTAATAGATGAGGTATCAACGCCTCGCTTGCTAATCTGCTCCTCTATCTCTTTGCCCGCATTATCATCGCCCAAAGCAGAGCAAACACTGACTTTTAAACCTATTTCGGCTAAGCCGACCGCGACATTATTGGCTGTGCCACCGACTGAGAAAGCAACATCGGAAACCGTTATTTTATCTCCGAGACCAAAAACCAAGAATTCTTCAAAGCTTTCTTTAGTTCTAATCGCCTCGCCCTCAACCGGTTTTTCAACCTCCGAAAGCGCCGGAAATAGAAAAATATCTCTCATCGCGTCGCCAATTGTAACTACATCGTGCATCATTATATTTTATTGCTCGATCCAAATAATTTTATTTTGTCCTCTACTAATCTTTGCACTTCGCCGATTACTTTGGTCAAAATTTCCCGCGGATCTTCTTCCTCTGGATACTTTTTTAGAGTTGCCCGTAAGGATTCCGCATAGGTATGGCGGATATCTGTATCAATATTTATTTTGGCAATACCATTTTTAATTGCTTCTTGGATATCGTTTTCCTTGACGCCCGAAGCCCCGTGCAAAACTAATGGTATGGTCGTTAACTTGGCAATTTTTTTAAGCAAACCGATGTTCAATTTTTCGTTTTCGCCGACACCATGTTCCGACCCGATTGATACTGCCAAAAAGTCGACATCGGTCTTTTGGATAAAATCAACGACATCCGAAGGATTAGTGAGTTTGCTCTGGTTAACTCCGGCTTTCCCCAAACAACCCAATTCGCCCTCGCAAGGAATGCCAGCGTGATGCGCCAGCTCGACCGCATGACGGGTGAGAATTTCATTTTCCCGAAGTTCAGAGCCGGAACCATCGAACATTACCGAGGTGTAGCCAGAATTAATGCAGCGCTGAATTACAGCAATACTATGACCATGGTCCAAATGCAATGCGATTGGTACCTTCGTCGATTTTGCTTCTTGGATGATTAAGGCAGATAAAGGCTCTAAGCCGGCATATTCAATCGCTTTTTCCGATGTCGCGATGATCACCGGCGAATTCAAAACTTCCGCTGCCTTGATAATTGCTTTTGTCATTTCCAAATCGGAGGTATTAAAACAGCCAATTGCATATTTACCTTTTTGGGCATTGACGATTATTTGTTGTGGATTAACTAACATTAATCTGGCCCTCCGGCGATCTTACAAATTTTAATAAATTCACTTGCTTTGAGTGAGGCACTACCAACTAACACTCCATCTATTTCCGGTTGATAAAGAAATTCTGCGACATTACTCGCGTCAACTGATCCGCCATAAAGCATTGTTACATCAGCGGCGCATTCGCGGCCATATTTTTCTTCTAAATATGATTTTAAACGGTTGATAACGCTGGCGGCATAGATGCCACTTGCCGCGCCTTTTGTATCAGCAGTGGTGCTGATTGCCCAAACTGGTTCAAAAACAATTATTATTTTTGTAATATCGTTTTCTCCAATCCCTTTGAGGCCCATTTTTAACTGCTGAAGAATATTCGACCTTAACTCAGTGAAAGTTGGCCGGCCGCGGCCGCGTTTTTCGTTTTGAATTTTTTTGAGTTCGCTTATACATAAAATTGGCGTGATTCCATGTTGTAGCGCAGCGTGAACTTTGTCATTTATTAAAGCATTTGATTCACCAAAATGGAACCGACGCTCGCTGTGGCCCAAAATCACATATTTTACTAAGTTCTTTAGCATCAACGGTGAAATCTCTCCCGTTATCGCCCCCTTATCGGTAAACCACATATTCTGAGCACCCAAGCTAAGGTTGTCTGGCGCATGTTCTAAAAGGTCGTTTAAGGGCACTAACCAGACAAACGGCGGGCAAAGAACAATATCCACTTCAAGATCTTCGATAGCATTTCTAATCTGGGTCGTAAGCACAACTGCATCAGATAAGGTCGTATTCATTTTCCAATTGCCAACAATAAGAGGCTTTCTCATTTTCCTCCTTTATTACAATATACTACAGAGAACGCTAAAAGACAAAAATTATCTTATTGAGTTTCGATGCCTTAACCGGTAATACTGGATCGCAAACCGGTGGGCCTCGTCGCGGACCCTCAGAAGCAATTTTTTGTCGTATGATAAATTTTCCGCGCCAATAATCTCATCTTTATCGCGAGCTCGTCCCTTAGCAATGCCAATCACTGGGATATTGAGCCGACGAGCTTTTAAAATTTCTCTGACGCCGTTAACTTGGCCTTTACCGCCATCAATTAAAATTAAATCAGGCATTGGCCATTCTGTATGGTTTAAACGGCGGCTTAAAACTTCCTTCAAAGCGGCGATATCGTCGCCGCCACCACCCCAACCTTCAGAAACCTGGATCTTAAACTTCCGATATTGGCTTTTATCAACCAATCCTTCGCTTAAAACAACCATCGAGCCGACTGCAAAAGCACCCTGGATATTTGAAATGTCATAAGCTTCAATGCGGTGAGGAATATCCTCCGGATGAAGTAAATCCTCTTCCTTGATAAGAGCCACATCTTGAATGTGGCGAAGAGCAAAAATCCGATCACGGATTCTGGCCGCTTTTTCAAAATCAGTATTTTTGGCGGCAATTTTCATTTCTTTTTCGAGCTCTTCGATAATGTTTTTCTTTTTACCGCGTAAAAACAGTTTAATTTGTCTGATCGTTTTATTGTATTCTTCTTTGGTTAATTTCCCAGCACAAACGCCGGGGCACTGGCCCAAATGATATTCAAAACACGCTTTGCCAGAAAGTGGGATGCAAGATACCCGAAATGGAAATATCTTTCTAATAATTTGCAAGGCCTCACGGACTTGCCCACCCGACGGAAATGGACCATAAAATTCGCCTTTGGGCAATTTTTGGGTGATTCTTGCTGGCATTACTCGCGGCCAATCTTCCTTGGAGATAAAAATTCCCAAAAAAGTTTTATCGTCTTTAAGTTTGACATTATATTTTGGTTTGTATTTCTTGATAAGATCATTTTCCAAGAAGAGAGCTTCAATGACTGAGTCGGTTTTTTGGATATCGATTTTTGCTACTTGCGCGAGCATTTGTTCAATGCGTGTTTCTTGCGGCCGTTGGAAATAACTTAGAACCCGCCGCTTGAGCGACGACGCCTTGCCGATATAAAGCGGCCGCCGATTTCTATCGCGCATAATATACACGCCGGGAGTGTCAGGGAATTTTTTGATGTTGGCCAGAAGTTTAATATTCATGACTTTTGATTATATCATTGCTTTAATATTTTAGCTAAAAACTGCCCCGTGTATGATTTTTCGATGTTGACGATTTCTTCGGGTGTGCCACCCGCGACGATTCGGCCGCCGTTATCACCGCCTTCAGGACCAAGGTCGATAATGTAGTCGACTTGCTTGATGACGTCCAAATTATGTTCAATAATTATGACTGAATTGCCGGCATCAACCAATCTTTGCAAGACAGTTAATAGTTTTTTAATATCGTCAAAATGAAGACCGGTTGTCGGCTCATCAAGAATATACATCGTTCTGCCCGTAGCCCGATGGGCCAGCTCAGTGGCCAATTTTACACGTTGCGCTTCTCCGCCAGATAAAGTAGTTGCCGGTTGCCCCAACTTGATATAGCCCAAACCGACATCATTTAAAACTCCTAAAATGTCAGCGATTTTGGGAATATCGCGAAAAAATTCTAAAGCTTCTTCGACAGTCATGTCTAAAATATCGGCAATATTTTTTTCTTTAAATTTGACCTCTAAGGTTTCACTGTTAAATCGTTTCCCGCCACAAACATCACAAGGAATATAGACGTCAGGCATAAAATGCATTTCGATTTTGATCACGCCGTCACCGTCACAGTTATCACAACGACCGCCTGAGACATTGAAAGAAAACCTTCCGGGCAAATATCCGCGCATTCTGGCTTCTTTTGTTTTTGAAAATAATTCTCGAATTGAAGAAAAAACATTGGTATAAGTCGCTGGGTTTGACCTTGGAGTTCTGCCGATCGGCGATTGATCAATGATAATAACCTTGTCGAGATTTTCTACTCCTTCGATTCGCGCGTGTTTCCCGGGACGATCTAACGACTTCATTAGTTTTCTCGCTAACGCTTTGTATAAAATCTCATTGACTAAAGTCGATTTCCCAGAACCCGAAACACCAGTAACTCCGACAAAAACTCCCAATGGGAAATGAACATTTAAATTTTTTAAATTATTTTCGCCTGCGCCAATGACCGTCAGATATTTGTCTTTTATTTTTCTTCGATAATCCGGCACTTCAATCTTTTTTTTCTTAGAAAGGTACTGACCGGTAATTGATTCTGGCACTTTTATAATGTCATTAAACTTTCCTTGAGCAACAATTCTACCTCCGTGTATTCCGGCGCCAGGACCGATATCAACGATCATATCCGCCTCACGCATCGTTTCTTCATCATGCTCAATAACCAATACAGTATTTCCCAAATCGCGCAACTTTAAGAGAGTGCTTAATAATCTTTTATTATCGCGGGCGTGAAGACCGATAGATGGTTCGTCTAATATGTATAGAACGCCAACAAGACCAGAGCCAATTTGTGAAGCCAGTCTGATTCTTTGAGATTCACCGCCAGCTAAAGTATAGGCAGCCCGGTTCAAAGTCAAATAATCTAAACCGACATCAATTAAGAATTTAAGACGGCTTTTGATTTCGGCGATGATTTTATCAGCAATCAAATGTTCTTTGGGATTTAGTTTAATTTGAGTGAATAATTGATAGGCGGTTTGAATTGTCATTGCCGTAATTTCAGCGATATTTTGATCATTTATTTTGACTAATAAACTCTCTTTTTTAAGCCTTTGTCCGTTACATGCTTCACACGGAGATTGGCTCATGTATTTTTCGATATCGGCTCGAATGGCGTCTGATTCGCTTTCGCGGTAGCGCCGTTCAAGCCACTTAATAATTCCTTCAAACCGTAGGTTATAAATATGAACTCGGCCGTGGGTGAAGTGACGAACGCGCAAATATTCTGGATAGCCCTCCCCATATAAGATTTTATCCACAATAGTTTCTGGCAGTTGATTTAAAGGGGTGTGTTCAGAAAAACCGTAATGATTAGCGACTGATCGTAAAACCATCCCAAAATAGTTGTTAGCTTTGTAATTTAATGGCATAATCGCGCCCTGCGAAATTGTTAAGGTTTTATCGGGAATTACTAAATTAATATCGATTTCTTTTTTAGTCCCCAAACCATCGCACTTTTCGCAAGCACCATAGGGTGAATTAAAGGAAAAATCTCGCGGTTCGATTTCTGGGAAACTTTCCCCATGCTCCGGACATGTTAACTTTTGATTAAATGTTTCTTCCTTTTTCCCATGGAAAATTTTGACGAGGCCATCGGACATTTTTATTGACTGCTCAACATCATCGGTAATCCGACTGATGTTGTCTGATTTAACTTCGACTTCATCTATTAGAATATCAATTGTATGCTGTTTATAGCGCGCGAGGGCTATCTTTTTTGTTAAATCATACATTTCGCCGTTGATGCGCGCCCGCGAGAAACCTTGTTTAAAATAATTTTCTAATAATGTATGGTATTCCCCTTTTCTGCCCCGAACTATTGGCGAAAAGATCTTTACTTTTTTATTTTCACCAATATCTAAAATTCGTTCCACCATCTGCTCAACTGAAAGTTTAGTGATTGGCTCGCCACCGATTGGACAATGAGGAACGCCAATTCTCGCATACAAAACTCTTAAATAGTCATAAATTTCGGTGACTGTGCCAACGGTTGAACGTGGATTGTGTGAGGCGGCTTTTTGGTCGATCGATATGGCAGGAGATAAACCCTCTATCGATTCCACATTCGGTTTTTCCATTTGGCCAAGGAATTGTCGAGCGTAGCTGGATAATGATTCCAAATATCGGCGCTGGCCTTCGGCATAAATTGTATCAAAAGCAAGCGTAGATTTTCCCGATCCCGATAATCCAGTAAAAACTATTAATTTGTTTCGCGGAAGCTCAAGATTAATATTCTTTAAATTGTGCTCTTTTGCTCCGCGAATGATGATTTTATCGGCTTCAGCCATGTTTTTTCCTTTTTGATAACGAAAAGGGTCCGCCTAAAACGGATTTTCCTATACAAAGATTAACGGTGCGGATATATTATATCATATCTTAAAACTATGATCTATGAATGATATCTCAACCTCTTGAGTTGGACAATCTCGTCCCTTAAAATGGCTGCTTGCTCGAACTGAAGATTTTGAGCTGCCTTTTTCATCTCTTTTTCTTTGGCCCCAATTACTCTCGGTAAGTCCTCTAAATTTTCTAGCTGGATATATTCGCGTGTTACTTCTGGTTTTAGTTCGTGATCAATAATTGAATCTATGGCTTTTTTAATTGTTTGCGGGGTAATATGATGTTTCTTATTATATTCAATCTGCATTTTGCGGCGCCGATCTGTCTCATCAATTGCTCGCTTCATTGAACCGGTAATATTGTCGGCATAGAAAATTACTTTGCCTCGAACGTTTCGCGCCGCCCGACCGATGGTTTGGATAAGCGATACGTCAGACCTTAAAAACCCTTCTTTATCAGCATCCAATATCGCCACCAAAGAGACCTCCGGTAAATCCAAACCCTCGCGAAGTAAATTTACGCCCACCAAAACATCAAATTCACCTTTGCGCAAATTTTCCAAAATCGTCACCCGATCTAAGGTATCAACTTCGCTATGGAGATATTCGGCACGAACATTGTTTTCTTTGAAATGCTCTGATAAATCCTCTGCCATTCGCTTGGTGATGGTGGTAACTAAAATTCTTTCATTTTTAGTTGCTCGTCTTCTTATTTCTTGGGTTAAATCGGCAATTTGACCTTCGATTGGCCTGGTCTCAACTTCCGGATCTACCAAGCCAGTCGGACGAATTATTTGCTCAACGATTTGGGAGGATTTTTTTCTTTCAAAATTCGCTGGCGTGGCTGAAGTGTAAATAACTTGATTTACTCGCGAGAGAAATTCCGGAAATTGCAAAGGCCGGTTATCCCGCGCGGAGGGCAAACGGAAACCATATTTTATTAAATTATCTTTACGTGATTTGTCGCCTTCATACATTCCGTTCAATTGCGGCACAGTTACATGTGATTCATCAATAATCATCAAATAATCTTTGCCAAAGAAATCAAGTAACGTATACGGTGGCTGCCCCGGTTTTCGGCCGGTCAAATATAAAGAGTAGTTCTCTATTCCCGCACAATAACCTATCTCACGTAAAAGTTCTAAATCGTAGCGGGTGCGCCGGCGAAGACGTTCTGCTTCCAAAGTTTCTCCCTGTTTTTCAAAATAGGCCACCCTTTCAACAAGCTCTTTTTCGATTTGGACTATCGCCTCTTTCATCGTCGGTTCTGCGACAACGAAATGTTTAGCAGGATAAAAGGTAATTTTATTTTCAGCTGATATTTTTTTCATTGTAACCATAGCGAATATTCCGACATTCTGCAGAATATTGGAATGTAATTGGAGTCGAATTACAACTTCCCGATCAACGGGGGCGATATCGATGGTTTCTCCATGGACGCGGAATTTACCGCGATGTAAAATTTCCGAGCGTTCATAATGCATCTCTACAAGACGAGCGATGATATCGTCACGAGAAATTTTTTCACCAACAATTAAATTCAAAAAACTAGTCCGATAAACTTCCGGGCTGCCTAAACCGTAAATGCAAGAAACCGAAGCAACAACAATCACATCTTTACGCGTCAGCAATGCCTGGGTTGCCGCGTGACGTAACCGATCGATCTCTTCATTAATTTCGAGATCTTTTTCAATATAGACATCGGTATTGGGAAGATAGGCCTCGGGCTGATAGTAATCATAGTAAGAAACAAAATATTCCACCGCGGCCTCCGGGAAAAAGGTGCGAAATTCACTGCAAAGCTGGGCGGCTAAGGTTTTATTGTGGGCGATAATTAAAGTTGGCTTTTGGACCTGCTCGATTACATTGGCGATAGTAAAGGTTTTACCGGAGCCAGTCACACCCAAAAGCGTCTGGTGTTTATGACCTTTCTTAATACCTTTGACGAGTTCCTCGATCGCCTGCGGCTGATCACCAGCAGGAGCAAATTTTGAACTGATCTTAAAATTCATCGTGAGGACATTTTACCATAATTTTTCCCTATAGTCCATTTGCTTTAAGAATCAGAGATGGGGTCCGGAGCAGGGCGGGTGCCGCTGCTCCGGCGATAGTTCCGCCGATAAAGGCGGTTGTGATAGCACGGAGAGACAAGCCGGGGCGAGGGGGGGTGACGGCCTGTCCCTCCGGACGGACTTCGCCAAGGCGCCTTGGCGAAGATGGTTGGTACCGGGTTCTGGACTCGAACCAGACACCTCTGGGGTTTCAGCCCAGTGCTCTAGCCATCTGAGCTAACCCGGTACCGAAATCTTGGCTCCGCGACCAGGGCTTGAACCTGGAACACCCGGATTATGAGTCCGGTGCTCTACCAATTGAGCTATCGCGGAAACCTTTCCTCATCTCTAATTCTTAACGAACACTTCCTAACTTTAGCATACGCTCGAGACGATGTCAATATTAAACAAAATCCCCTTTGGATTGCTCCGCCGGGGATTTTGTTTAATTTGAAACTTACTTAAGCAGCTGGTGCTGCGCCGCCCTCTTCTCCTGCGCCTTCTTCTGCCGGTGCTTCCGCGCCTTCTTCAGCGGCCTCTGCACCTTCTTTCTCTTCGCCTTCGCCTTCAACTGGGGCGTCTGTTGGAGCATCTGTTGGTGGGTTCATATTACCTCCTATTATCACGCTTTTACGCGTGAACCTACTCGACCGCCGAAAAAGCGGCGAGAATTATTGTTGCTTTGCTTTTTTATCTTAACAACTCGCTTATTAAGTTGTCAACAGCTAAAATTTTTGGCTCTTTTTCAGTTCGTTTTTTGACTTCAATTTTTCCGTCAGGGGTCTTATCACTCAGAATTAAACGATAAGGAAAGCCCAATAAATCTGCGTCGGCAAATTTCACGCCAGCCGAGGCTTCACGGTCATCGTAAAAGACCTCAACATTTGCCTTCAGCAATTCATCGTATATTTTATCCGCCTTTCCTCCTGTCAAATCGATAAGAAATACTTCGTAAGGGGCGATTGTCTCGGGCCAAATAATGCCGTTTTCATCGTGGCTTGCTTCAACCACTGAAGCCAATAATCTACCGATGCCGATACCATAGCAACCCATCACAAATGGTTTCTTTTTACCATCTTTGTCAGTAAAGAACGCCCCCATTTTTTTAGAATAGAGGTCTCCTAGATCAAAAATGTGGGCGACTTCGATGGCTTTAGCCGTCTTGACGATACCGCCGCAGCCGGGACAACTTTTTATATCGGTAACAAGCTCGGCATTGACCGCCCAATCGCAAGCGCCGCAAAGATAGATTTTATCTTCACCGGTTTCTGAAAGCAGCATAAACTCATTTGAACGTTTACCGCCGATGGAGCCGGAATGGGCTTCTACCATTCTTGCTTCAACGCCGCACTTTTTAAAAATATTTTTATAGGCGTCAACAACCTTCTGATAATACTTTTTTAAATCATCATCGTTAGCGTGAAAACTATATGCGTCTTTCATCAAAAATTCGCGCGTTCTTAAAAGCCCACCGGTTGAACGCTGTTCGTTACGGAACTTTGTCTGGATTTGATAGAGCATTTGCGGTAGTTCTTTAAAAGATTCGATTCGATCCCGGGCTAAATCAACAATCACTTCTTCGTGGGTTGAACCCAAGGCAATATCTTTTTCGTGACGATCCTTGAGCTTAAATAGCGGTGGGTCCATTTTATCCCAGCGATCAGTTTCCTCCCAGAGTTCTCTTGGCTGCATCGCTGGCATCAAAATTTCTTGGCCATCGATTTGGTCCATCTCTTCGCGAATAATATCGGAGATCTTATCCGCCACTTTCCATCCAAGCGGCAGTAAGGTATAGACGCCACTCATTTCTTGATCAATAAAGCCGCCGCGGAGTAGGAAGCCAACTGAAATATTATCAGCTTCACGGGGAGTTTCTTTAAAAGTTTTAATAAACGATTTTGAATATCTCATGGTTATATCCTAACAGATTGTTTTTATTTTCGCGAGCGCTCTCACTTAAATCTCAAAATGTCTCTGAAAGTAATCGCTAAAATCAGAAGAATTAGAATGATAAAACCGATAGTGTGGATGAGGTTTTCTACCTCCTGTCGAATAACTTTTTTTCTAAATATCCCCTCCAGCGTTAAGAAAAATATTTTTCCCCCATCCAAAGCCGGGAAGGGCAAGATATTAATAATCCCTAAATTAATTGAAAGAATCGCCAATAGTTGTAAAAGATAGATCCAGCCGATTTTTAAGGCCTCGGCTGTAAAATTAAATATCCCCACTGGCCCAACCACACCCTGTCCTGCCTCACCGGTGGTGCCGGTGGTAAAAACGCTTTTTAAGATATCCCACAAAGCGATAAAAACGGCTTTGATACTTCTGCCCACTTCAATCGTCGCCGTGTAGATTGCTCTGTAAAAAGGTTGTTTTACTTTTGTAATTGAAACGACACCAACACCAAGTGGGGTATCGGTTTTAGATAAAGTCACTTCACGATTAGTAACAGTATTGTTTTTTTGGACTGAAAGAGTAACCTTCTCGCCAGCATGAGCTTTGGTATATTGCTGTAATTCGGTTGGTGAGGAAAAACCATTTAAGATATCACCATTATCAAGTTGAATTTTAGAAGCGGGCGAGTCGGACAGAACTTGAACGACCATAACCTGCGATGTTTTTGTCCCTTCCATTGTTGCGGGGTCAGAAACCAATGGTGTCATGCCAATCGTGAAACCGATGGATAAGGCAATTATTCCTAAAATAAAATTCATCACCACACCGGTGCCGACAATTAAGATCTTCTGCCAAATCTTTGCCGAATAATACGACCCGGGCTCTTTAATCGCCTCATCTTCTCCCAATAAGGAAACGTAGCCGCCTAAAGGAATTAGATTAAAAGAATATTGCGTCTCGCCTCTTTTAAAACTGAAAAGCCGTGGAGGAAAACCAAAGGCGAACTCTTTGACTTTTACGCCAGATAATTTGGCGACCAGGAAGTGTCCTAATTCGTGAATTAGGATTAGAACAATTAAAATGGCGATAAAGATTACTATTGTTAACAGCATTATTGAACCATAAATTTTCTAGCGAAAATTTTCACTATCGTTAATAGCATTAAATAGCCCTTATTTCTTTTTCTTTCGTCTCAATCAATTCGTTTATTTTATGATTAAATTCTTCGATGATTTTATTTAATTCTTTCTCGGCCGAATAACGGTCGTCTTCAGTAATTTGTTTCTGAGTCTCTAATTGTTTGACCTCACGCCAAGCTTCTTCACGCAGATTACGCAAAACAATCCGCGTTTCTTCGGCAGCTTTATGAATCATTTTAACCAATTCTTCACGTCTTTCCGCTGTCATTGGCGGGAGCGATAATCTAATAGACCTGCCATCGCTTGAGGGATTAATACCGATATCAGAATTTTGGATGGCAAGCTCAATGTCACCCAAAGAATTCGCATCATAGGGCTGAATCACAATTAAACTCGCGTCTGGCGTGGTGATGTTCGCCATCTGTTTGAGGGGAACTTTCGAACCATAGTAACTGACAGCAATATTTTCCACTAATGCCGAGGAGGCCTTACCTGTTCTGATGCCCCGGAAGTTTTCTTGTAACTTGTCGATCACCTCCTGCATCTTCGACTTAAGTTGGCTAACAATCTTTTGAAACATATTCCCTCACTTCGCTTGGTCAAAATTATTGGTCTTCCCCGAGTTCAAAACGTACAAATTTTTTTACTTGGATATTTTCGCCGGTTTTAGAAATGACTTGCTCGACTAAATCTTTGATTGTCATTGACTCATCACGGATATAAACACCACCCATCAGTTCATCAACATCTTTGGGATTCATTGAAGCAATTTGCATTGCTAGTTCGTGAGCGAGATTTTTGAATTCGTCGTTACGCGCGACAAAATCGGTTTCGCAGTTGATTTCTAAAATTACCCCGATTTTCCCACCATGACAGTAGCATTCAACTAACCCCTGTTGGGCGATTCGTTTCTGCTTTTTCTTGGCAATCGCCTGGGCATTATCGGCTAATATTTTTTTTGCTTTTTCGTAATCTCCCTTAGTTTCTTCCAGAGCTTTCTTGCAATCCATTACGCCCGCGCCGGTTTCGGCGCGAAGTCGGCCAACCATTTCTGATGAAATCATTTTTCCTCCTTTTCTTCCTTATTTACTTCTTTATCTACTTCTTTATTTTTTTCTTTCTTCGATATTTTCATCTCTTTGGATTTAATCCCATTTTCAATCGCCTCTAAAATCAATTTGATTGTTTTTTCCGAATCGTCATTGGCAGGAATCGGATAATCAATTAAGGTTGGATTAGCGTTAGTATCGCAAATTCCTACGATCGGGATATTCATTCGTTTTGCTTCGTTTATCGCCACCCCTTCCCCAACCGTATCGACAACAAATAAAATATCGGGGATGAACTTAATGTCCTTAATTCCCTCGAAAAGCAAGCTAAGTTTTTCAACTTTTTTCTCGGTCCGCATTCGTTCTTTTTTTGTATATTTTGCAAATTCTTCTGCCTTCATCAGTTCTTCTAATTGGGTGAGCTGCTTTAAACTTTTCGAGATTGTTTCAAAATTTGTCAAAGTTCCGCCAAGCCATCTTTCAACAATGTAAGGCATGGCTAAATTCCCGGCGGTTTTTTTAATCGTCTCTTTGGCTTGTCGTTTTGTCCCGACAAAAAGAACTGTTTTACCGGCCTCGATCTGGCCTTTTAAATATTCAATTGCTTTTTGTAATTTTTCGAGGGTTTGTTCTAGATCGATGACATAGACACTATCACGAATAGAAAATATAAAACTCTTCGCTTTTGGATGCGAGCGTTCCTTCTTATGACCAAAATGTGCCCCGGCCTCTAAAAGCTGGGTTAATGTAGGCATGGACAATTTATCCTTTCTTAAACAATTATACTTAAAAGTAGCAAAAACTGCTACAGAGAAATCTTATCATAAACTCCTCGTCTTGACAATAGAGAGTTATTATAATTATTTGATTTAAACTGATTTTTTAATAAAATGGATTTATGACGGTTATGGAGGAAACAAATGAGTGCCTTCCTGAGACTTTACACATAACCTCAGTTATGGTATGATTGTCATGTTATGAAAAAAGATATTCATCCAAAATATTATCCCAAAGCCAAAGTTACCTGTTCCTGCGGGAATACTTTTGAAGTCGGCGCAACCGTTCCTGAAATTCATGTTGAAGTTTGTTCTGCCTGTCACCCATACTACACTGGCACCCAAAAGTTTATCGATACCGCCGGCCGGGTTGATAAATTCCAGGAAAGAATTAAAAAAGCTAAAGAAATGCAGGATAAATTACAGAAAAAAGGTAAAAAAGAAGAATCCTCAGCTAAGAATAAAAAAGAAAAGTAACAATGAACAACGAACTAAAAAGGCAGCTCCAAGAAGCGGAAGATTTATATAATAGTACTGAAGATTTCGCCATCAAAGAGTTGGCCCACGATGAAATCGAAAAAATAAAAAACCGGATGCTTGATACGGAATCGGCATCTAATCGTAATACGATCTTAGAAATTCGGGCTGGTACCGGCGGCGATGAAGCAGAAATTTTTGCTGGCGAACTTTTAAGAATGTATCAGCGCTACAGTGAACGCAAAGGTTGGCGTTTTAATATCATCGATTCTGATCGTACGCCACTCGGCGGCGTAAAAAATCTCACCGTCGAGATTGCAGGACCTGGTTCGTACGAGGCGTTGAAATTCGAGTCCGGCGTTCATCGTGTTCAACGGGTGCCTAAAACCGAAAAGTCGGGGCGGCTGCATACTTCAGCGGCGACTGTCGCAGTACTACCCGAAGCCGAAGAATTTGATATTCAGATTATTCCTCAAGATATCCGAGTGGATGTCTATCGCGCCAAAGGTCACGGTGGGCAAGGAGTAAATACCACCGATTCGGCGGTTCGAATTACCCATCTCCCCTCTGGTCTTGTCGTAACCTGCCAAGACGAAAGATCACAACTTAAAAATAAAGATAAAGCAATGAAAGTTTTGCGCTCGCGGCTTTTAGCTTTAAAAGAAGAAAAACAACAAAAAGAGCAAGGCGAAATGCGCCGCATCCAAATCGGTAGTGGTGATCGATCAGAAAAAATTCGGACCTATAATTTTCCCCAAGATCGACTTACCGACCATCGAATCAAGAAATCTTGGCATAAAATTGAGAACATTTTAGATGGTGGTCTCGAACAAATTGTTAACGAATTACAAAAAACTAATCTTGAATTAGCCCTCAAACAAAAAAATTAATCAACTGAACCAAGTTTAACTTTTACCGTAAGCTCTTTATCGTCACGATATATTTTTATTTCGATCTCGTCGCCGGGATTATACTCCGAAATTAGGGCGGCTAAAGTGTGATTCTCATTAATTTGTTCGCCATTTATTTCAAGCAAGATATCGCCCGATTTTATTCCGGCCTTTTGGGCAGGGCTATCGGCGACAACCGCGGCTTGACCTTGGCCCGCGCCAACCAAAGCCCCATGATTGACCTTTAAATTCATACTGTCAATTATATCTTTGGTAATAATCGTATAGCGCACGCCTAAATAAGGTTTGATAATTTTTCCTGATTTTTTATAGGAATCGATGGCTGACTTTGCCTGATTGATTGGAATGGCAAAGCCGATATTTTGGGCATTGCTTGCCACCGCCGTATTAATGCCCACAACTTGGCCTGCGAGATTTATTAAAGGACCACCCGAATTACCGGAGTTAATTGCCGCGTCAGTTTGCAACAAATTATTGAGCTGTTCCTGCTGGCTGGTCCCGCCGCCAGCGGTAATTTGCCGCTCGCGGGCCGAGATCACGCCAACAGTAACTGTGTTCTGGAGCTGGCCCAAGGCATTACCGATCGCGACAATCCATTGCCCGATCTGCAAATCATTCGAATCCCCCAAATCAACCACCGGAAGACCGCTAGCTTCAATTTTTAAGATCGCTAAATCATTCGTCGGATCCAGAGCAACTACCTTAGCGTCAAAGCTTTTACCTTCTGATGTCATCACTGAAAGACTATCACCGGCTTGAGCAACGTGTTTATTGGTCAAAATCAAACCGTCATTAGTAATGATAAAACCAGTCCCGCCGCCCTCCTGCTCGACCGTTCTGCCAAAGAAATCCTGTGCCGTCGCGGTTGTCGTAATTGAAACCACTGATGGGGTCACTTCTTTAACCGCGTCGATAATCGCGGAAGATTCTTCCAGCTTAATTTTCTCTGATTTCGTGGTGGTAATATTAAGATTACTATTTTTAATACCTAAAATATGCTGCAAGCGGGTGCTCGACGAAAGAACCATCACGGCGCCGGCGCCACCGACAATCCCCATTAAAAAACTTAAGATCAAAAAGATTGCAACTAAGGTTCCTCCCCTTTTAAATTTCTTAGCTTTTCCTTTGTCGTTCAAATAATTAATTTTGGCCATAAATCTCCTAGTTAATTTAAAAAATGCCTTCATAATGTAGCATTTTATTTATAATTTTTCAACATGAAAACTAACTACTTGTTTTCATCTTTGGATTCGTCCTGAATCATTTTGCCTAAAATATAAGTCACCCAAACAGCAATTGAAGTCACCAAGAGCGCATAGATCAATTTGGATATTAAACTTGAGCCAGATGATATGTAACGATCAATAAACTCTTTGATAACTTCATTCCAAGCCAAGGCAGCGACTAAGCCAAAACCGGCGGTTGCCAGTTGGATCATTGTTTTTAGAAATTCTGTCCGGAAACCTCGATCATTATTTTTCATTTAACCTCCGAGTTTTTCTCTAAATATTTTATTGACAATTTGAGGATTGGCTTGGCCTTGAGTTCTTTTCATCACTTGACCGATAAGAAATCCGAGGGCTTCTTTTTTCCCGCTTTGATAATCTGCAACCGATTTTTGATTTTCGGATATAACCTCGTCGATAATTACTTTAAGCTCATTTTCGCCGCCGATTTGTTTAATGTTTTTTTCGGCGATAATTTCGTCCGGCTTTTTACCAGTGTCTCGCATAATGCTGAGAATTTCCTTAGAAATTTTGCCGGAGATTTCTTCTCTCTCAATTTTATCCAAAAGCGAGATTAAATTTTCTGGAGCGATATCTAAAATCCCGTCGGTTTTTAATTCATTAATAATCCAGTTAGCCGCGATTTTGGGATTGATTTTTTCAGCAACTTTTTCAAAATATTTCGCCATGTCTTTATCGATCGCTAAAATCGCCGCATCTTGCAATGGCAAGCCCATATTATCGATATATCGGCGGCGCTTCTGGGCGGGTAGTTCTGGTAATTCTTGTTTAAGTTCTTCGATATTAAAGGCCTTATTTGAATGATACGGCGGTAAATCTGGCTCGGGAAAATAGCGATAATCCTGGGCGAATTCCTTACTGCGTTGAGATATTGTAATGCCTTTTGCGTCAATCCAACCGCGCGTTTCTTTAATTACTTTATTGCCCGCTTCTAAGTCTTCTTTTTGGCGCTTTTCTTCGTACGCTAAAGCGCGCTCAACCATCCGGAATGAGTTCATATTCTTGATTTCAATTGGAACGCCCTCTTTATCATCGATACTGATACTAATGTTCGCGTCGCATCTGAGATGTCCTTTTTCCATATCCGCATCAGAAACATCCAAATATCTCAAAATTGATCTTAATTCCTGCATAAAAATTTTTGCTTCGGCTGGCGAACTAATTTCTGGCTCGGTGACTATTTCCATCAACGGGGTTCCTGCCCGATTTAAATCAACCAGCGAATAATTTTTACCAGCCGGATGAACGAGTTTTCCCGCATCTTCTTCTAAATGAACACGACGGATACCAATTTTTTTGAGATTGCCGTCAACATCAATTTCCAAAAATCCTTTGGTGCAAAATGGTTTATCGTATTGGGAAATTTGATAGCCCTTGGGTAAATCCGGATAAAAATAATGTTTGCGATCAAAGCGGGAAAAATCAGCAATTTCTGAGTTTAAAGCCAGGCCGGTCTTCAAAGTCCACTCAATCGCCTTTTCGTTGGCCATTGGCAATGTTCCCGGCATCCCCATGCAAATCGGGCATACTAAAGTATTCGGTGAGGCATTTTCCGCATTATTGTCACACCGGCAAAACATTTTCGATTTGGTTTTTAGCTGGACATGTATCTCCAGCCCAATAATGGTTTTAAACGCCATTTAATGAATTTCTTTCTTCCCGGCTTCGGGATTATTTTGTTTGAAAAGTTTCAACGCTTGCAAAGCGTCCCCGTCATTTCGGCCACGGTTATTGGTTAACCATTCACCCATCCATATACGATCTTCAGGAGTAATTTCTTCGTCTAAGCCCCTCTCAAACGCCTCTCTAAGCTCTGGATTCGAGCCAGGATCGATAGATGGCTTTAATTCCGGATTTAACGTTCCCATTATTCTCCTTTATCTCGAGCCCCTCAACATTTCGGGGTAAACTCCGTCGAGAGATTAAACTAACTCATCGATTGCTTTTTTATAATTTTCAATGGCGCTTTTGGCTGAATAATCCATTAATTCGTAGGTGGCGCTATGGACAATTTCATTTCTGACTTTATGGGCTTGCCAGGCCGCGTTATATCCTTCAGCACTAAATCTATTTTGCGACGCTTTAAGGCGATCACCCATTGTCATACCCGGCACGCGGAAAGATTTTAAGACATGATCAAGTAATTTATCTGCCTCTAAAACCGCCCGAGCGTAATTTGAAGGATGCCCCAATCGCATCAAATTCTCTATCTCTTGCCACTTGGTATTAACAAAACCGCGATCTAATACTCCCCCATGGGATTGTTTTTTTCCTTTACCAAATATCAACCGAAATGGCAACGAGATAAAAATTGCTAATCTAACGATTACAAACCAGATTGCTTTTAACAAATCTTCTAAAATTTGGACTCCTCCACCTTTTCTATACTGACGGACGCGGTAAGCCACCTCGGCTCCTTTCATAAAGTTTACCGAGGGTAAATATATTGTTTTCACTGAAAGCCGGCCCGATAATTTGTAAACCTACGGGTAAAGCGTTAGATAATCCCGCCGGCACTGACATGGCCGGAATTCCGGCTAAATTAATGGAAATCGTATAAATATCCGATAAATACATTGTTAAAGGATCATCGGTTTTTTCGCCGATTTTAAAAGCGGTGGTGGGTGAAACCGGCCCTAAAATCAAATCAACTTTTTTAAAGGCCTCGTCAAAATCTTTTTTGACTAACGTTCTCACTTTTTGCGCTTTTGAATAGTATTGATCGATGTAACCGGCTGAAGAAGCGTAATTGCCTAAAATTATTCGGCGTTTTGCTTCGGCCCCAAATCCTTCAGCCCGTGATTTTAGATACACCTCCATTAAATTTTTTGCGATATTAGTTGTGTGACCATATTTGATGCCGTCGTACCGCGCCAAATTCGAGGAAACTTCAACAAACATAATAATATAGTAGACCTCAAGCGCGTATTGGGCATTGGGCAAACTGATTTCGATGATTTCGTTTCCCTCTTTTTTTAATTGCTCGATTGATCCTTCAATAACTTTCTTAACACCCGCATCCAGCCCTTCCCCAAAATATTCTTTTGGTATCCCAATTTTGAATTTTGCATTGTCATTTTGAGATTTGAGATTTGCATTTTGCATTATCGATGTGCTATCCATCGGATCGTAACCGGCGATGATGCTGAAGAGTATTTCTGCATCCTCCACGGTTTTGCCAAAAACACCGATTTGATCGAGAGAAGAGGCCATCGCCATCAAGCCATATCGCGAGACCGCCCCATAAGTCGGTTTTAAACCTACGACTCCACAAAGACTCGCCGGGAAACGAATGGAACCGCCTGTATCCGAGCCCAGCGCGGCCAAACACATATTAGCGGCAACCGCCGCAGCCGAGCCACCCGAAGAGCCACCCGGGACCCTCGACACATCCCATGGATTTTTGGTGATTTTATATGCAGAGTTTTCGGTTGATGAGCCCATCGCAAATTCATCTAAATTAGTTTTGCCGACAATGATCGCCCCGGCATCTTTGAGTTTTGTGATTACAGTTGCGTCATATGGCGGCATGAAATCTTTCAAAATCTTGGACGCCGCAGTTGTCTTCACACCCTTCGTGCAGATGACGTCTTTGACCGCGATAGGCAAACCATCAATTTCCGAAGCCACTCGCCCTGACTTTCTTCGTTCGTCAGAATCTTTAGCCGCTTTTTTGGCTTCGTCCGATAAGACCGTCAAATATGCATTGATATCTTTATCGTGTTTATCAATTTGGATTAGACAATCGTCAACAATCCCCGCTGACGATATCTTGCCATTTTTCAGCTTTTCCGAAGCTTCTTTCATATTTATTTTATTTAGTTCACTCATTTTCAAAAACCGCCTTCACTTTGATAAAACCATCTTCTTGCTCTGGAGTATTTTTTAATAATTCCTCGCGGTCATACTTTTCACCGATTTCATCGCTCGCCGCAATATTTTCCAGATCATTAATTTGATCAATCGCTTGCACCTTGGAAGTGTCGGCGGCATCGAGTTTTTCAAAATATTCTAAAATTGAGCCCATCTGTGAAGTAAATTTTTCTTTTTCTTCTTTAGTGAGTTCTAAACGAGCAAGATTGGCGACATGTTCTAAGTCGTCTTTAGTAATTTTAGCCATATTTTCCTCTTCTAAATCATACCTCGATGACTTGATTTTTGCAATTAGAATAGATATAATTTGTTTTATCCGATGTCCAAGGAGTGATGGCTATGGCTAAGAGACACCGCACCCGACCGGCGCTACGAGCGGTCGATGTGTTCCGCTGGGTCATCAATGGCGTGCTTGAGGTACGTCCGGTCAAACGAACGCCCATCATGTATACGAGTACTGGCAAAGTTGTTCGCCAGCGGTGGTTCCGGCAGAGACGGGGTCAAGTCGAAACGGCGACCGCAGTCACCTATCTCCGCATGGGAACATTCCTCGTCCCCCGCTGGATTCGAGTCCCGGCGTGGCGAGCGGCACACCTTGCGGGACGCGGCCTTGCTGACCGTGCCCATGGCTTTGCCACCTTCGAGGGAGAGCTGAAAGAGCTCTGCTATATGCAGGTCGAAGATCTAGACCACAGCATACGCCAGCAAGACTATGTCCTCGAAGGGTATGAACTGCCCGAGAAGCCCCAGCTAGACGACTTCATGGCCTTGATGGACCGCCTTATCCGAATCGAAGCAATCAGAGGAAACGTAGCGATACGGAAAGCCGGAGTTGAAAACCTCCACACGCTGACGACCGTACGCCTTAGGTCGCTCAGCCGGTCACTGCGTTCGATCGTCGAGAATGCCCCGATCTTCCGAGGAGATTCAAACCAAAGAGACCGGGGAACTGTAACCAACGCACTTGAGAAAGCATCTCGCGAGTGCCTCGAGGTTCGCATGCGCCCCTTTGGGACACGAGTCCGGCGTGCCGGCCGATCACTCGGCTTGGCTGCCACTCATATCCAAACCGGCCGGATTCGCTTGGCCCGAGCAAGGATCAGATCGGCGCTCAAGAACCTCGAACTTCCACCAGTCACGACTTAGTCATCCCGCCGTGGGCGCACTCCGCCCACGGCGTTCGCATATTTAGAACCAATTAATTTGACGTCACTATTACATCATCATAGTGCACATGGGCGTCTTCGTTATATAGACCGATTTTCCCGTCTAAAATTGTGTCAGCTGCTGTATCGGTATAATCGACTACCTGCGTGCCGTTGATTGAGATTTTAATATTGGCGCCTTTGACCGCGATTTTATAAGTATTCCAAGCATTCAAACTAAGTCTAGGCGTCTCGGCGGTATACATAAATCTTTGGCTACCGGGGATCACTCTGCCCAGTTCGATCCCGTTCGGTTTCTGGATAAAATAGTAAAAATTTTGGGCATCTTTGTAGCGAAAAACAATCCAGCCGACTTCCCAAGGGTTAGGGGTACTGCCAACCCTAAGCTGCTGGACCGTGTTCATTCTGACAGTATAAATATAATCTTTCCAGGCACTATTCCACGAGGCGGCATTGACCGCCACGAGCGGGGCGTGGGTTTCCGAAGGGGCTTTGGCAACCATGGGCGCCATCGAAAGTAAACCGTTTTCAATTGCGACAGTGCCGTAGCCGGTATAAACAGTGTCCCATTTACTAAGTGTCCCGGAAAAATTATCGGAAAATAAATTCGTCGGACTCGGGCTTGGACTCGGGCTTGGGCTGGGTGATCTAGATGCAGAAATCGATGGTGTAGGTATAGGACTGGGAACTACTGGCGAACTCTTTCCTCTGCCTCTGCCCGGCTTTGCCTCAGTATAGGGCTTAATAAAATAATACTCGGCGGCCAAACCTATTGCCGAGATAATGAGTACTGCAAATAGAATTTTGAGTCTTATTTGCTTTTTATCTTCATTCATTTTCCCTCCTTTATTGATAATAGCATTTTTTTATTTATAAAACTATTTTTTTATGAGATCTAAAAACTCTTTTTCGTCAATGATTTTTACGCCTAGCTCTTTGGCTCTATCGTACTTTTCGCCCGGTTCAGTGCCAACTATAACATAATCGGTTTCTTTTGAGACCGATTCGGATATTTCGCCGCCAAGCGAGCGTATTTTTTCTTTAGCCTCGTCGCGTGTCATCGATTCCAACCCCCCAGTTAGAACAAAAGTTTGACCCGATAATTTGCCAATAGATTTCTTTTCTTTTTCTATCTCAACGCCACTTTTCATCAAGCGATTAACAAAGTCGATATTTTCCTCATCTTGGAACCAATCGTAAACGCTTTTGGCAACTACCCCGCCCACATCGCGGATAACATCAATTTCCGCCAAACTTGATCTTTGTAAATTATCGATATTGCCAAATTTTTCGGCTAAATCGATAGCGGTTTCTTCGCCAACATTTGGTATCCCAAGGGCATAGATAAACCGTGCAAGAGTTATTTTTTTATGAGATTGTATGGAATCAACCACATTTTGGGCGGATTTTTCGGCAAAGCGTTCAAGCGGCTCGATATCGCCAACTTTAAGCTTAAACAAATCGGCGGCATCTTTGATTAATCCTTCTTCGATAAATTTTTGTAATATTTTCGGACCCAAACCAGCCATGTCAAAAGCAGCACGGGAGACAAAATGCCCTAATGAGCGCCATTGGATTGTAAAACATTTTTTGTTTAAACATCTATAAGCCGCTTTACCCTCGGCGCGTTCAACCGGCCCGCCGCACTTGGGACAAACTTTCGGGAAGTGGAATTCTTTTTCTTTGCCAGTTCTGAGTTCAGTAACAACCCGCTCGACTTCAGGAATCACATCGCCGGCTTTATGGATTACAACTGTATCGCCTATTTTAATATCTTTTTTCCTAATCTCATCTTCGTTATGCAATGTTGCCCGTGAGACCGTTGACCCGGCGACCAAAACTGGTTTTAAAAAAGCGACTGGCGTAAGGGTCCCGGTGCGCCCAACTTGGACTTGGATATCTTCGACAATGGTGGTAGCTTCTTCTGGCTCGAATTTATAAGCAACCATGCCCCTGGGGGCTTTACCAACAATGCCTAAGTCTTCGCGGATTTTATTATTGTTAACTACAGTCACAATTCCATCTATTTGATAGGGTAAATCTTCTCTTCTACGTTCGATTTCTTTTTTAAACTCTTCAACTTCTAAAAGATTCTTGCAGTATTTATTGAGAGCGATTGTTTTGAAACCGAGATCTTTTAATTTTCGATGAACTTCTTCGTGACTTTCTAATTCTTCCCCGAGTAAATCCCAGCCGATAAAGTCGAGCTTTCGCTCTCTGGCTAATTTTGGATTAAGCTGGCGGATTGAGCCAGCGGCGGCATTGCGCGGATTGGCCAACAAAGGGTTTTCCTCTTTTTTATATTTTTCATTTAATTCATTAAAAGTTTTAATAGGCAAGAAGACTTCGCCCCGGATCTCAATATTTTCATTGGCTTTTATTTTTAAGGGAATGGCTTCAATTGTCTTTAGGTTCTGCGTTACATCCTCCCCTACTCTCCCATCACCGCGAGTCGCGCCTCTAACAAAAATTCCATCTTCGTATGTAAGAGATACTGCCAATCCATCAATTTTAAGTTCGGCAAAATAGTCAAAATTTTCATTACTTAATTTCTTATTTCTTTTCTCCCACTCCCCTAGCTCTTCAAATGAAAAAGCGTCGGTTAATGATAACATTGGATATTGATGTGTAACCTTTTGAAATTTTTCGAGTGGCTTTCCACCAACTCTTTGCGTTGGCGAATCAGGGGTAATTAAATCCGGATACTGATTTTCCAATTCTTGGAGTTCATGCTTTAACGAATCATTGACTGCATCCGATACTATTGATTTATCCAAAACATGATAAGAATAGCGATATTTTTCAATCAATTCCCTAAGTTTCTCGATACGATTTTTTGCCTCGTCCTTATTCATAATATCCTTTTAATAATTCTAAAATCATTATTATCTACATAATTTCTAAGGGGTTCTTCGATAACTTTTCCATATTTAAACTTTGCGCATATTACCCTATCATCACCGATATATATTACGACATGTCCGATACCATTTGGGAATCGCAGATTACGGTGGGGAGTCTCCCCTTTCGTGAATATTAAATCGCCGATTTCCAGCTTATCACCTTTATTTATTTTTTTCCCTTTAACGACTTGATGAATTGAGGAGCGAGGTAAATCTATATTAATTTGTTTATATAGATATTGCACAAAACTTGAACAATCAAAAATCTTGGGAGTTTCTTCCGGTTTGGCACCGTATTTATAGGGCTTCCCCAAATTTTCCTTCGCTAATTTAACTAATTGTTTTTGTTTTTCTGCTTTGGTCATTTGGAAATCATTGCCTTAAGTTTTTTTATTCTTTCCCCGACCGGCGGATGCGTATCAAATAAACCCGTTAGCCATCCTCTATTTTGCGACTCATCTTTGAATGGACTTTCAATATAGAGATGGGCGGTGGCTTTATTGGCGACTTCCAGCGGCTCGCGATCTTTGGCAATTTTTTCTAAGGCGCTGGCTAAACCGTCAGGGTATCGTGTCAAAAGCGCGCCGGAGGCATCTGCCAAAAATTCTCTCTTTCGCGATATCGCTAATTGAATTAAAGTCGCTGCCAGCGGCGCCAATATTGCCATCGCAATTGCCACTATTAATAATATCAGCTGAATTTGCCCACCGCCTTCGCTGTCAGACCGACGCCGTCCCCCGCCAAACCACGTCCAGCGCAAGAAAAAGTCTGATAGTAAAGCCACCACTCCGACCAAAACAACCACCACCGTCATCAGTCGAATATCGTAGTTGCCAACATGTGAAAGCTCATGGGCGATCACCCCTTCAAGTTCGGTTTTATTTAGCTTTTCGAAAAGACCCGATGTCACCGCAATTGAGGCGTGCTTCGGATCGCGGCCAGTGGCAAAAGCATTTGGGGCTGAATCTTCAATCAAGTATATTTTGGGATGAGGAAGTCCTCCAGTAATAGAAAGGTTTTCCACAATCCGATGAATTTCTAAAAAAGGTTCTTTTCTGGGTATCTCTTTTGCCCCAGAAACTGCGAGCGTTATCGAATCGGAGTAATAATATGACACTAGCGCCTGGGTGACGGCGATCACCACCGCGATAATTAATATCAGCTGATTGTCAAAAACATAACTTAATAAATATCCAAGAGCGATCACAAAAACTAGGAATAACCCAAGCAGAAAGGCAGTCCTCCTTTTGTTTGAGTCAATTTGTTTATACATTGCTTTTTAGAACTTTACTTGAGGCGTTTCTTTTTCTCCCTCAGCCATGCCAAATAATTCAAAGGCCTTTGAACCAGTCATGCCCGCGACTAAACTGTTAGGAAAAACTTGGATTTTAATGTTAAAGTCACGAACATTACCGTTGTAGAAACGACGGGCTGCTTCAATCTTATCTTCTGTATCAGTCAATTCATCTTGTAGTTTCTGGAAATTTTCCGAGGCACGAAGTTGGGGATAATTTTCGGCCACGGCAAAAAGCGATTTCAGTGTGCCCGATAACATATTTTCTGCCTTACCCGCTTCTTCTGGACCTTGGGCCTTCATCGCCGACGCCCGGGCTTCAGTGACCTTTTCAAAAAGTTCTTTTTCGTGCTTAGCATAACCCTTGACGGTCTCAACTAAATTAGGAATTAAATCGTGTCGGCGCTTGAGCTGGACATCAATATCTGACCAGGCCTCTTTGGTCCGGTTTCGGAGCGTAACGATACCGTTAAAAACGGCAATGAACCAGCCGATTAAGACAACGACAATTCCCAAAACAATCCATAAAATGATCATATTATCCTTTCTTATTATTCACCGCTTGTATCGGTGAGGGTGTAAACATTGATATTACCGTGCAATACTCCCGAAGTGTCAGTCGTATCTTCCAAAACACAGGTTAATTGAAAGCTCTTCCCATCTGACGTATAACCGTAATAATATTTTGGTGCTAAAGGATCGTCTGGCAAGACGGTGATATAGGCCGGCACCAAGGCTTGGGCTAAGATGCTCGATGAATCTGAGGTTTTGATTTCGGAAGTTGCTTCTGGATATTTTGAGTTGTCAGCAAAATACTTTATTAAAGCCGATTGCAAAGTGGCTAAATCTCTCTTTCTTTGAGCGTCAAAAGATTCCGGTGTCGGGGTCGTTGGCTCAATGGTTACTGAAACATCTGGTGTGGGCGTGGCTTGGCCTCCGCCCCAGAGTTTTTCAATTCCTCCTAAGCTGATCCAACCCTTCCAAGAAATAAAAACTAAGACCGCAGCAATCAAAATTACAATCAAAACGCTGATTAAAATGCCAATACTCAAAGAACTGTGCGGCTTAGCATCTTGCGCCGGGAAAGTAGCTGGCGGAGAAGGAACAGCTTGGGGGGCCTGAGATTTGGGGCCTGAAGGAAATTTTAAAGGACTTTGCCCCGGTGTTCCTCTGGACGGGCCGCTTGTCATGGATTCCGGAGGTTTTAACCCGCTAAAATCTCGCGGCGGCACTGGACTATTTGTATTTTGTTGCGGGAACTGGTCCATCTCCCCTCCCTTTAAAAACGATGTTTACTTATATATTATATTCAAATGGTATTCCATTTAACATTGTATCACTTTTCCGGCTCTATTTTAACTTTTAGCTTTGCCTGATTATTTCCCATTTTAACAGTAACCTCATGCTCACCGAGCTCCTTAATTGGCGCCGTGAGAACAAAATGTTCATCAATTTTCAATTTCTTACCAATATCAACCGGCTTAACGGAAAGATATGGCTTACCTTGTTTATTTGTCTTAACCTTTAAAATAATTTCTTTGACTTTTAAATTCGTTATTGTTTTTCTATCCGCCTCTTCTTTTAAATACTGCTCTTTTTTCTTCTCAGAAAAATTTCTAAGAAGTTGTTGGGCTTCTGGATCATGATGTAAGGCCGCTAATTTTTTGGGGATCAAAAAATTCCGCGCATAACCTTCTTTTACCTCAACGGTTTCGCCCACTTGTCCTAAACTGGGAACATTTTGCAATAAAACAATTCTCATTTTTTTGCTTCTTCTAGGGCTCTATCAAGTTGAGGATCTTTATTCTGAGCAAAATCCTGGTCAGTTAAGTCAATTTCAATATCTGGCTTAATGCCTTCTTTATCGATCGTTAAACCACTGGGCGTCAACCACTTGGCAACGGTAATTCTTAAAGCTGAATCATTTGATAAATTTTCAATTTCTTGGACTGATCCTTTACCAAAAGAGCGTTTACCAATAATTATTGCCTGTCGAGAATCCTTTAAAGCACCAGCAACAATTTCTGAGGCAGACGCCGAACCTTCATTAATTAAGACAATTACCTTATTTTTGAAAAATTGTTGAGCAAGGGTTGTTTTTAATTCTTCGACGCGGCCATCTTTGTATTTTTCTTTTACCACCACGCCGCGCTCCATAAAAAGTGAGGCCACATCAATGCTGGAATCGAGGTAGCCCCCCGGATTATTACGCAAATCGAGAATTATTGCTTTCTGATCTTTTAATTCATCGGCGGCTTGTTTGGTCAACCTTGAAGTATCTTCACCAAATTGGGAAATTTTAATATAGCCGACGCCTTCTTTGATCTCCCATTCGACTGATTTGACAATGATAACCGCTCTTTTGATATTGAACTCTTTGGGCTCTTTAAAATCCGGCCGATTGATTAATAATTTTACCTGCGTGCCAGCTCGGCCGCGAATTTTTTGAATTGCCGCATCTAAAGAAATATCGGTTGTATCCTCTCCATCGATTTGGAAAATTTCATCGTTTGGTTTAAGACCGGCTTTTTGGGCTGGCGAATCGTCGAGCGGCGCAATAATGACTAATTTGCCGTCTTTCACTGATAGCTCAGCCCCGATTCCTTGAATTTCGCCCGAAAGATCCTCAATAAATAATTTATTATCAGTTGGCTCCATAAAAGTTGAGTAAGGATCTCCTAAAGAATCGACCATCCCCTTAATTGCCCCGAACATCATTTTTGAAGTTGAAGCATCGCCGACAAATTTTTCTGTCACTTTGTTCCATGCATCCCAAAAAATACCAAAATCAAGATCTTTTGGTTTACCTAGCTCTAGATTAATTACTTTTGGTTTAAAGTTTTGCTCGAAAACAATATTTCTATGACCAACTAAAAAACCGATAAAATAAAAAGCAAGCGCGAAAGCGATTATCCCAATTGCTTTTAGGAAAAAACGCAATTTATTCAAAAAAATCTCCTTACAATTAATTTACTTTTCGATTATTGCTCCGCCGAGGACTTCTTTACCTTGATCTCTCGACTTTGCTCGAGATAAATAAAAAACGATTGATTGGCCAGGCGTGATTGCTCGCTGAGCTTCGTCGAAGGTCACTTCGATATTACCGCTCTTTAACTCATTTATTTGGCAAGAATTGATTGGATGACGATATCTTATTTGCGCGCCGGAAACTTTTGATTTTTGCTGCAACCAATTTAAACCAGTGGCGACTAATTTTTTTCGGTATAAATCTTTTTCATCGCCGACGACCAGAATATTGTTCTTACTATCTAATTTTACCACATAATAAGCTCTCGGGCCACCGATGCCCAAGCGTTCCCTTTGACCGATAGTGTAGTTTATGAGCCCTGCATGCATCCCTAATACTTTGCCAGTTTTATCGATAACTTTCCCGGGTTTAGTCAGATCTTTCCCGTAGCGTCGTAAAAAGCCACAAATATCGCGATCGGGGATAAAACAAATGCCCTGCGATTCTTTCCGCTCAGCAGTAGGCAACTGCCACTTCGCCGCCATTTTTCTCACATCTGGCTTTGTGTGATCGCCGACAGGAAATAATAATTTGGCTAACTGATTTTGAGTTAGCGTCCACAAAAAATATGTTTGATCTTTATTTTCATCAACCGATGTTAATAATTTATAAATAGTAGTTTTGCCTTTTGCCTTTTGCCTTTTTACTTCGCGCACAATGCGCGCGTAATGGCCTGTCGCTAAAAAATCACCCTTCATTTCAAGAACTTTTCGCATCAAGACTTCGCCTTTAATATCACGATTACAAATTACGCAGGGATTCGGAGTCCTGCCGGACTCGTATTCTTTAACATAATAATCGACGACAGCTTTTTTGAATTCTTTTTCTAAGTTGACGACATAAAACGGAATTTTTAATTGGTAAGCGACTTGCCGCGCCGCGGTCGCGGCTTCAACTGAACAGCAAATATTTTCCCTCACAAGGTCGGTGTGAGCTTCTTTATCCGACCAGAGCTTCATAAAAATTCCAATAACTTCGTAGCCCTGTTTTTTAAGCAGGACGGCTGCCACAGAGCTATCTACGCCGCCGCTCATTGCACAAATTACCCGTTTCTTCTTAGACATAGTAGAACTATTCTACCAGATTATCTAATAGAGATAAAGAGATCAATTCTTTTTTATTGCTTCAACCAAATTCCGCATCAAACACGCCACGGTTACGGGTCCGACGCCGCCGGGGACCGGTGTGTATGCCTTGGCTTTTTGATAAGCAGAACTATCGATATCGCCGATAATTTTGCCGTTATTTTCGGCTGTACCCGCGTCGATTAGGACAACTCCATCTTTAACAAAATTTTCCTTTATTAATCCCGGTGCACCGGTAGCGGAGATCAAAATATCAGCTTTTCGAGTCTCTCTTGCTAAATTGTTTGTTCTTGAATCACAAACCAACGGCTCAAACCCTTGAGCCGTTAAAAGTTTCTTTAACGGTTGGCCAACCAATCTTCCATATCCGATGATTACTATTTTTTTGTTTTTTAGATCGATACGATAAAATTTTAGTAATTCATAAATCGCCAATGCCGTTGGCGCCGTAAAACGGCCCGAAAATCCATCAATGTCTTTTTGGGGATCAATTGCTTTAAGGATTTTTTCAGTATCAAAACCTTCCGGCAATGGCAACTGGACAATAATACCGTGAATAGATTTATCTTGGTTTAACTCAACAAGCAATTGTGAAACTTGATTTTCGCTTGCAATTCCCGGAAAATGATGCAACCGAAATCCAAGGCCTAAATTGTCAGCCGCTTTTTGTTTGGCCTGGATATAAGATTGGCTAGCGCTATCTTCTCCCACACAGATAACCGCCAAATTGGGTCTAATGTGGTTTGATACAAGTTCATTGATTTCCTGTTGCAATTTAGAATAAATTTTTGAGGCGACAATCTTGCCGTCTAATATCATATTGTTTCAATTTAGAATTTAGTCGGTAAATTCCTCAACGACCATTTTACCAAAAGCGCCGGCATCAATCACGCCAATACCAACTTTTTTAAATTCAGCTGATAAAATATTTTCACGATGCCTGACAGAATTTATTAAACCGGCGTGGGCAAGATCAGCTGTTGGTGCCAAAGCTAAATTTTCGCCATTGACACTAGATTGGGCGCCAACAGCAAGCAAACGTTCAGTCGGCGACTTACCTTCGAGATCAATATGTGAGAAATATCCTTTGATTAACATATCCCGAGCATGAGCCCGGGCGATATTGCGCAGTAATATATCTTGTTTTAGCGGTTGTAATCCCATTTTAGCCCGCTCCTCGTTAATTAAAACGAGTATTTCAATCTCTGAGCCTTCATCATTATTTATATCTGTCGTTTGAAAACCCAGAGTTTCTTTCTCTCCGTTTTGCGAGACTCGACCGATGAAGCTTAAACCATTATTCATTGTCCCCAATACCGCGTCAATTTGGGCTCCCAGCTGAGCGGATGATTTTATTAAATTCCCCGCAATTAATGAGCTTGAAAATTTCTGTTTAGTGGCAGGTTTTAACGGCAATGTCATCAAGAGAATCAAGAATAAAGAAATAATTATCACGCCCTTGATTAGGCCGGGCAAAGTTCCAAGATATTTATTAATTTTGTTGACATTAAGGAAATCAGGTACATATCTAAAAAGGAGCGCGATTAAAAGGTAAAAAAATACTTGCGAAATCGCCCACAAAGAAAAGAAGCCGAGCGAACGAGATAAGGTCGCGCCGATTCCCTGTTCATTTAAATAAATTGCCGCATATTCATAGTATTTAATCGCAATAATAAAAGATAAAACTATCCCACCAAGATCAACGAGCTGTTTCAAAAAACCTTGGCGATAACCGTCCAAGATATAGATTAAAATCACTATAATAACTAAAACATCTATCAGTATTAACATATGATCTCTTTTCCATGATAGCATGCAAGCTCATATCAATCAAAGCCGGACTACTTTTGCCAGGAGGCAACCGCTTTCTCTAAAGCTTCTTTAGCTAAAATCGAACAATGGCGTTTAACTGTTGGCAGTCCCCCCAAGGCCTCGGCAACGGCCAGGTTGCTAATTTTTAGCGCTTCTTTGATAGTTTTTCCCTTAATCATCTCCGTCATCATTGAAGAACTGGCAATTGCCGCCCCGCAACCGAAGGTTTTAAATTTTGCGTCGGTAATTACTTCTTGGCCGTTCTTTTCCCCGACCTTGATATACAGTTCCATTACGTCACCGCAAACTGGATTGCCTACTCGACCGACGCCGGAAGGATTTTTAATTTCTCCCATATTTTTGGGGTGCAAAAAATAATCGGTCACTTTTTTATTGTATAACTTATCAATCGCCATTTATTTTCCTTTCGCATAGGGACTTATTGCCCTTAATCTTTTTATAACTTTTTTTAGCTTTCCGATGGCAAAATCCAAATCTTTCTTAGTTGTTTCTTCGCCCAAAGAAAATCTTACTGATCCGGCGGCTCTGAAATGGTCGTCAAAGACGGCCATAATAACATGGGATGGTTCCAAAGCTTGAGAAGTGCAAGCCGAGCCAGTCGAGCAAGCAATTCCTTCTAAATCTAAGCTCAAAACAATCGATTCGCCTTCGATATATTTGAAATAAAAATTAGCATTATTTGGTGTGCGAGATTTTTGTGAGCCATTGAGATAAACATCGGGAATTTCCTTGGTGATTCTCTCGATATAATAATCTCGCAATTTTTTTATCTTTTCATTCTTTGGTTTTGATTTATGAATTAAATCTACTGCCTTACCAAGGCCAACAATATAGGGGACATTTTCCGTACCAGCTCTTAAACCCATCTCCTGTTCGCCACCGTAAATAATTGACGAAAGCGGGGTATTTTTTCTGACATAAAGGGCGCCAATTCCTTTCGGGGTGCCGATTTTATGACCGGAAATCGTCAGCATATCAATATGTAAAAAATCGACATTCATCGGCTGATATTCTGCTGCTTGAACCGCATCAGTATGAAAGTAAATTCGCTGACGGTTATTCGTCGCGCGGTCACGGTTAACTTTTTCGATCATTTTACCTATTTCTCTAATTGGCTGAACTGTGCCAATTTCATTATTGACATACATGATGGAGACCAAAATAGTATTGGTACGAATTGCTTTTTCGATTGCAGCAACCTCGATAATTCCCTCTCTATTCGGCTTAATATAGGTTACTTCGGCCATTCCCCTTTTCTCTAAAAACTCGCAAGTCTTAATAACAGCATGATGTTCAATTGCCGACGTAATGATATGTGGTTTTTTGATCTTAGATTTCAACACCACTCCCATGATGGCGAGATTATCAGCTTCGGTGCCGCTGGCAGTAAAAATTATTTCCATCGAACTTGAACCAAAAAAATTCGCTATAGTGGCGCGTGCCTGATCAATCGCCGAACGGGCTTGTCTGCCCCAGAAATGAATGCTGGAAGCATTGCCAAACTTTTCTTTAAAGTACGGTTCCATCGCCAACAAAACTTCTTTTTTAACTGGCGCTGTCGCCGCATAATCTAGATAAACCTTCATTTGACCAACTTTCTTAAATCCTGGACACATTTTTTGCACTCGCCTCTTAGTGTAAGATAATCCGCATACGATAAAACTACCGCGATTGGGTCGCTGTAGCGCATGACTTCGAAAATTTCCCCTTTTTCAACTTCACGAAGCACTTTTGAAATGTTTGACTGTAATTCGTTGACGTTAATTGTTTTGTTCATTCGTTTTACTTTGTTATTTTATTATATTTAATCTTTTATTTTTAATTTATTAATTGTATATTACATGTTATGTAACTTAAAGTCAAGCCAAGCGAGACCATCAGAAAATTTAAAGAAAATTGAGAACTTTAATCTGTCTGAATGATCGTATAACTAATTGAGTATTGGGAAAGATTATTTATTGCATCTTCATCCATAATCTCGATTGTCGCTTCTTTATTTTCTTGGGCAAGTGTCAAAACCTTTTGATTCTCTGATAAAATATTCCAGCTGGTTAATTCCTTTTTATAAAAATCAATAATCTTTTCCGATTTTTCTTTAACAAAATAATCGACTGAGATAAAATTGCCATCTTCGGCGCGATAGTATCCTGAACGCACCGAGCCGGGATATCTTTTTATGTCAGGGAGATCTTGGCCATCGACATCGGCTGTAGGCATAATCAAATCTGGCATGTTTGAACTTACGTTCGCTGGCGTTTCTGGATTAGAACTTGAGTTAATATTGACGGCCGAATCCGCCAGTTTCGACGCCTTTTGATAGAACCAGAAAGCCGCCCCACCGATGAAGGAAGCCAAAAAAAGAACGATAATTAGCACGATGGTCGTCGCTTTCATGATGATATCATCGTAGCACATCTTTGAAAGATTTTGTAATTTAAGATAAGATATAAATATGCGAATATCCTACTCGGCATACGATACTTTCAATCGTTGCCCGGCAAAATATAAGTTTCAGTATGTAGACCGAATTTCAATTCCCAAGAAAGCGGAGCTAGCCTTCGGCTCTCTTATTCACGAAGTCGTTCAACTCGCCCTAAAAAAGGATCCAATTATCCCGAGCGTTGACGAACTTATCGCTTTTCTAAAAGACCATTGGGATGAGAGCGTGTTTTCTTCGGAAAAGGAAGCGCAACAATATTTTGATATGGCCCAAAATATGATCCGAAATTTCCATGCTAGTCTGAAACCGGGGTTCAGAAACATTATTGCTACAGAAAAACGTTTCTATATACCCTTAAATGAGAAACATACGCTGAGTGGAGCGATTGATCGGATAGATAAACTCCCTTTCGGCGCCTTTGAAGTAATTGATTATAAAACAAGCAAAACAATGCCCGATCAAGGCCATGTCGATGCCGACAAACAGTTAGGAATTTACCGGTTCGCAATAATGAATCTTTGGCCAGAAGCGAAAGACGTCAGATTGACCTTATATTATTTAAAGCACAACCAGCAAATCACGACCACCAGAACCGATGAAGACGCTGAAACATTAAAAAATGAATTCATCGAAGTTGCCGAAAAGATCGAGCAAGAAAAAGAATTTGCGCCCAAAAGAAATTCGTTTTGCGATTGGTGCGATTATCAGCACCTTTGCCCTCTACAAAAACATAAGGTTGCCCCAAAAACTGAAGAGTCGCAAGAAATTGATAGTATCGTCTGTGATTATTTAGATGCTTGCTCCAAAATTAAAGAACTAGAACCGAAAATCAACACTCATTTTGAAAAAGAAAAAATAGAGGCCTTTCACCATAAAAAAGGCGTTGTTACTCGCTTAAAAACCGGTAAATTTAGTATCCGAAAGAACTCGTAATAATTACGGATGAAGTTTATCATACATAAAAATAGAGCCCAAAAGAGACATTGGAAGTGTTAAAAGCACTACAATGATACCAAAAATCCGTGAAGTCCAGCTTTTACGGCAAATTAAATAAATGCCGGCTGCCCAACCAAATAATAGGAAAATGCGAGTCGAAACAAACTCTCCTTGCAAATCGTAAGGCGAAGCAAGCATTATAAAAGTATAGAGAACTCCTAAGGTGTAGAAGAAAATTCCGATTCCCTTCAACCATTTTTCTTTGCGCAAAAAATATCCACCCCAAAAATACAGGGCAAGTATCATGGGAATACCAACTGTTAAGTTATTATTTGATCCCCAAACTTTGCGCAACAGAAAATCTAACAAAAAAATTGTTATTCCAGTCAAGACCAAAAATAAAATAAATATTCCAAATTTTTTCATAAACCCTCCTCGCTTATATTTTAGACTAAAAATTCTCTCAGCCCAAACAACTCAATTGCATTTTGGGAGGTTTGCTCGGCGACTTTTTCCAAAGGCAGTTTTTTTATTTCGGCGATTTTTTTGGCGACTTCGATCACGTAGGCCGGTTCGTTCCGCTTCCCGCGATACGGCTCCGGTGTCATATATGGGCAATCCGTTTCAATCATTATTCGCTCAAGCGGCGCTTTTTCAATCACCTCGAATGTCTCATAATTTTTGGAGAAAGTGATTAGCCCAGTAAAAGAAATATACAAACCCATGTCTAAAATAACTTTGGCAAAGTTCCAATTTCCTTGGAAACAATGTATTACGCCTTTTGATTCAATTTTTTCTTCAATCAAAACTGATAAAACATCCTCACCGGCATCACGCGAGTGTAAAATCACCGGCTTAGAAATTTTATTGGCGATTGTTAGAATTTTACGAAAAATTTCTTTTTGCTGCTCTTTGGTCGAACGATCGTAATAATAATCGAGTCCAGTTTCGCCCAAGGCTACAACTTTTTTATTGATGGCAATTTTTTCAAATTCCTCTTGATCAAAATCTTCTTCTTTAATGTGGATTGGATGGAACCCCACCGCCGCATAAACACCGGTGTCATACAAATCGGCAATTTTAATTGCCTCGAGCGAGGTTAAAAGATTTGAGCCGACGTTAATAATAGCGCGGATATCAGCGTTAAAAGCTCGTTCGATTACCTCGCGATAATCGTTTTCGAAGGCCTTGAAATTTAAATGCGCGTGAGTGTCGATGAGCATAAATAAAAGATTAGATATTAAATATTAAAAAGATTGAATTTTTAATTTTTAATTTATATTTTTTATATCTTATTTTTAATCTTTTATTTCCCTAGTAAGGTAGCGTAAACTATGCAACCCAAAATAACAAGCAAAGAAATCACCATCCGGGCTTTTAGTTTTTCATGGAGCAAAATTGTTGAAAGCATATAGACCAAAATCGGAGAAAGAATAAGAATGAGCGATGTATAAATTACGCCGTACTTATCAAAACCGTAGAATTTTGTGATCATTTGTCCGACACCCAAAGCTGAGGTCAATAATATTAGCCAAACGTTCGTGTTGCTCACCTGCTTAAGATGCGGCCGGTAATATATATAGAAAAATATAAAAATTATGGCCGTACGCCAAAAGTACAAAGAAGCCGGCGAAAAAACTTCCAAAAGAATTTTTTGAAAGATTATTTCCACCGAAATGAAAAAAGAAGCGATAATTAAACCCCAGGAATATTCACTTAGCTCAAAATGCATTTTTTTAAGATGAGCAAGAATTAAAGCAATTGAAGCCAAAATTGAAGCAATAAAAAGATGAACATTAACATTTCTTTCGACAAAGATGGCCGCCAAAAGAATGGTCATCAGCGGCTGAAACATAATAATTAGTTCGAATTCCTGAACCTTTTCTTTTTGCGCCCCTTTATAATAAAAAAAGTTCCAAGTGATGGCAACGGCCAGCATCGCAATGAAAAACAAAATATACTTCAACTGGAAAAAATCAGCGGAAACATGCCCTAAATATGGCACCAAAATGCCAGTTAAAAGAGCTAAAAACAAAAAGATGGCGGGTATAAAAACACGCGTTTCAACTTTTCTTCGCGAAAGAACGATCTTATCAACAATGATACCCGCGGCTTGCGATATCGCCGCAATAAAAGGGAACATTAATAAACCTTCTGTTTTAAATTTCTAATTTTTAAACAATATCTAATTTTCTAATTCCCAAATTTTTTATGCGGATTTACTTTTCCCGATTGGAGGAAAAAGTGGATACGGTTTTCTCGTTTTTAGCTGTTCAATAATTGACCAAGATGTTTCTGGCATAAAAGGGTCAATAATAAAAGCAATATGCGAAAGTGTTTCCAAAAGTTGGCCGATTACTTCATTTAACTTCTTTGGGTCTTCTTTGGCCAATACCCAAGGTTTTTCAATATCAATTTTTTGATTGGCCTCAGTTATCATCTGCCAAATCCATTCAAGCGCCTGGTGAAATTCTAAGTTTTCAATTGCTTGATCGATTTGATGAAAGGGTTTTCCGACGAGTTTATAAGTCCATTTAATTTGGTATTTGTTAGCCATGACAATTGTTCGTTGGACTAAATTGCCCAAGTCATTGGCGAGATCGGATTTATATCTTTGCTCAAATCTTTCGATCGAAAAATCACCGTCTTGACCGAAGGGAACTTCACGAAATAAAAAGTAGCGCAAAGCATCAACGCCATAAACTTTAACAATTTCTAAAGGATTAATGACATTTCCGCGAGTTTTAGATAATTTTTCACCGCCGACAGTCAAAAAACCATGAATAAATATTTTTCTTGGCAGTTCAATTCCGGCAGCTAAAAGCAGCGCCGGCCAAATAATACAATGAAAACGAAAGATATCTTTGCCAATTAAATGTAAATAGGGCGGCCAGTTTCCCCGCGACCCGGTGATATAGTTTAAGAGCGCATCAACCCAAACATAAATTGTTTGGGATTTGTCCCACGGCACCGGAATCCCCCACTCCACTTTACTGCGCGAGATCGCTAAGTCCTGAAGTTTTTGCGAAGTTAGAAATTTTAAAATTTCATTTCTCTTTGTCTGTGGTTCAATTTTAATTTTGTCTTTTTTAATGATTTCAACAATCAAATTTTGATATTTTGACAACTTAAAAAAATAAACATCTTCGTAGACCCCTTGGCATTTAGTTTTATGAACAGGGCAAAATTTGCCTTCGATAAGCTCTTTGGGAACTTTATATTCTTCACAGCCAACGCAATATAGACCTTCGTAACGATCTTTATAAATATCACCAAGACCGTAGAGCTTTTGGACAAAACTCTGAACATATTTCTCATGTTCGGGATCGGTAGTGCGAATAAAATTATCATACTTTATTTCTAAAGCGCTCCAGGCGGCTTGGTATTTCATCGACATCTCATCAACAAACTTTTTTGGCGGCAGGCCGTTTTTTTCAGCGGCCTGGGCAATTTTTTGCCCATGCTCGTCTGTGCCAGTCAGAAAGAAAACCTCAACGCCGCGCCTACGCCAATAACGCGATAAAATATCGGCGGCGATCTTTTCGTAGGCGTGGCCAATATGCGGCGGGTCGGTAACATAGTCAATTGCCGTGGTCACGTAAAACACATCGTCCGATGGCCGCTGTGTCTTTTGGTTTCCGGCACCATAAAAAACCTTCTTTTCGGCTAGGGGTGGAGGGACTTTGACTGGGGCTGAGACGGGAGCTTGGACCTTGTTTTGAACCGGCGCTGGCGCCGGTGTTTGCGCTGGAACTGCACCTGGTTGGGTTGGGAATGGCTGATTCAATTTATTTCCTTTTTACTATTAATAATTATGACGAATTCACCTTGGGATCTGATCTTTGGGAGTATTTCGGAAATTTTGCCGCGTAAAATATCTTCGAATTTTTTAGTTAATTCACGACCAAGAACAACTTCACGATCACCCGCAATTTCCTGA
>Ga0315288_10000385_pt1 | contig 55870 bp, 39 predicted proteins | sample YL17G11_20_MG_FD_203454 | JGI IMG/M metagenome (GOLD analysis project Ga0315288, IMG submission 203454) | Sediment microbial communities from Yellowstone Lake, YNP, Wyoming, USA - YL17G11_20 | ecosystem: Environmental > Aquatic > Freshwater > Lake > Sediment | place: USA: Wyoming | collected...
GTCGCCCTGCAAGACGGTGCCGACGACGGTGAAACCGTCGGCCCGCGTCAGGAGGGACTCCCGAGCATACTGGTCGCCGCCCGACGGGTACACGGCCCCCACTTCCTCTTGCCGGGCGGTCCACGACTCCTGGGATGCCTCCCCGCGCGTTTCGGGGTGGATCATGCCCCACGCGGCCGTGTAGTCCCGCCGGCCCAGCGCCTCCTCGAGCGCGCTCGCAGCTTCGAGCAGCTCGCGGCTCTGCGTCTCCGTGGCCGGCGAGCCGCCCGGCGGCAGCGGCAGGTCATCTCCGCCGCCTCCTACCAGTGCGGCGAGCATGACCGCGACCGAGGCCTCAGCCGACTGCGCCGCAGAGGCCGCAGCAGCTCGTCTGCCCACCACAACGCCCGCGACGATCAGCGCCAGAAGGACTGCGCCCGCGACCCACCTGTGAACCTGTACTCCCAACATGCCTGGCACCCCCTGTAAGGATGAGTCGGTGCTATCTCCAGGGATGACCGAGAGCGGCTGCCGGTTGGGGCGGGGAGGCGCCGGAGGGCGGCTCGGCGCAAAGCGTGCCGGCTCCAGCGCCCCCGGGGCACTAGCCGCGCCGCGCGAACTCCTCGACCACATCCTTGTCGATGGTCGGGTCGTGGAAAGACAGTCTCAGGGTGTCGCCTTGGAGGGTCCATGAGCCCGTGACGACGATGGGCTCATCCACCTCATAGGTTGCCGACGTGATCCGAACGGTGGCGGTGCTACCCGAGACGGTGTAGGTGCCCGAATGGCAGTACGAGTATGCCCCACCCTCGGTCTCCGTGTACCGGAACGTGCCATCTCCGCGGATCTCCGAGACGCCAGTCCAGCCCAGCATGCTGTCCGCCTCGCCATCCTCGCTGTAGGCAACGATGTCCCAGGTTCCCACCGCGTCATCGGGTACGTCGCCGCTTACCCCCGATGGAAACGGACAGACGTCCAGCGGGTTCAGCACCACCACACATCCACCAAGCCCCAACACTATGCCCACACACGCGACAGACACAAAGCACCTCAGAACAGCCTGACGAACGTTCATGGGGGGAACTGCCTCCTGAAGGTCAAGATGGTTCCGACACCGAGGGAGTTCCCGCTCAGGACGGGCAGGCCCTGCATCCCCGCCCGGCTCAGTCCCGTATGTGCCACGGGCCCCCTGCCTCGGACCCAGCGCGCTTCGGTGAACGCAGTACGGCCTCTTCGGGGAGTGGTCACGTGCGCGGCGACGTGCTGTACAATGGTGCGCGACGTCGTCCGTGGCTGTGCCGACCTTCGGGGACCGACATGGGGGAAGAGCAATGAGTGCGAAGCGCATCACCGCAAGTGGGATCGCCGCACGGAAAGCCGCAGGCGAGCGCGTCGCCTGCCTGACGTGCTACGACTACTCCATGGCGCGTGTGCTCGACGAGAGCGGCGTGGACCTGATCCTCGTCGGCGACTCGGTGGGTAACGTAGTGCAGGGCTACGAGACCACGTTCCCGGTGACCCTGGATGAGATGATCTACCACACGCGCGCCGTCGCCCGCGGATCGTCGCACGCGCATATATGTCTAGACCTGCCGTTCATGACGTTCCAGGTGTCGCCCGAGCAGGCTGTCCTGAGCGCCGGGCGCGCGATCCAGGAAGGGGGTGCTCAGTCGGTCAAGATCGAGGGCGGCCGCGCCGCCGCGACAACCGTAGCCCGCGTCATCGACGCGGGGATCCCGGTGCTCGGCCACATCGGCTACCTGCCGCAGTCGGCGAACGTGCTTCGACGGAAGAGGCTGGCGGATACCGAGTCCGTGCGGGAGGCGCTCCTGGCCGACGCTCGCTCGCTCGAGCACGCCGGCTGCTACGCCATCGTCCTGGAGGTCGTATCGCGGACCCTGGCGGCCGCGGTAACCGCTGAGGTGTCGATCCCCACCATCGGCCTCGGGTCGGGGCCGCATTGCGACGGGCAGGTCCTCAACCTGTACGACATGCTCGGACTCGGCTTGGGGAAGACACTGAAGCACAACAAACGCTACGCAGAGCTCGACGAGGTCATCGAAGCGGCCGTGCGTTCGTACGCGGATGAGGTGCGCCAGGGGCTCTTCCCGTCCGAGGAACAGGCGTTTGAGTGATGGCGATGGCGGTCATCGAGCGGATCCCTGCTCTGAGGGTGTGGCTGGGCGAGGCCCGCGCCGCCGGTAGGCGCATCGGCCTCGTGCCGACCATGGGCTACCTCCACGAGGGGCACCTGTCGCTGGTTCGAGCGGCGAGGGGCGACTGCGACATCGTGGTCGTGAGCGTTTTCGTGAACCCCACGCAGTTCGGACCGAACGAGGACTTCGACCGCTATCCCCGGGACTTCGAGCGCGACCGGCGGCTGTGCGCGGAGGCGGGAGTCGACGCGATCTTCCACCCGCTCGTGGACGAGATGTACCCCTCTGGCCCTCCCTTTACCACAGTCTCTGTATCGCGGCTGAGTGCGGGCCTCTGCGGGCGTTCCAGGCCGACGCACTTCGCCGGCGTGGCCACCGTTGTGGCGAAGCTACTGAACATTGTGGCGCCGGACCGCGCCTACTTCGGTGAGAAGGACTACCAGCAGCTCGCGGTCATCCGCACCATGGTCAGGGACCTGGACATCCCCGTGGAGATCGTGGGATGCCCGACGGTGCGCGAGCCGGACGGCCTGGCGATGAGCTCACGCAACACGCTGCTTACGCCGGAGGCTCGCGCGCAAGCGCCGATTCTGCATCGAGCGCTGCTACGAGGCAGGGATATGGTGGCGAGCGGCGAAGCAGACCCATGCGCGGTGACAGAGGCCGTGCGCGAGATGATCCAGTCGGCAGACCTCGCGGAGATCGACTACATCGAGGTGGTTGGCACCGACGACCTGCAGCCACCGGCGCGCCTAGATGGGCGGGTCCTGGTGGCCGTTGCGGTGCGGTTCGGCGGCGTTCGGCTGATCGACAACACGGTGGTCGGCAATGGGTCCGCCTGATGGGGCGGCTTCGGGTCCGGCATCCGCGCGGGTAGAGGGGTCGCGCGTGGGCTGGAGTGTCGCGCGTCGGGGCAGGAGTCGCGCGGGCGGCCCTAGAACAGAATAGGGATTGGGGCAGCACAGCCCGACCAGGATGAGCACGAAAAAGACGAGACGCTGCGACGAGCGGGCGCGTCATACCGGACGAACAGGCTTACGTGCAAGGCGTGCGTTCGACCCGGGGAGCGACGGCTTGTGGCTGGTACCTCGTGTAGTACTCGTGGTGGGTGGGCTGGTCTGGCTGACGGGCGCGGCTCTCGCCTGGGACCCTGGGGTGCCCATCGCGGCACGCAAGGATGTCGACCCGAACGCCTTCAGCTACAGGGCGCTGGACGCCCGGTCGGAGGCCGACAAGAGCGGGGCCGTTCGGGTGCGTGTGCGGGCCGTGACGAGCGTGCCGGTGAGCAGCGAGGTGGCCCGAGTGGCCGCGGAGCGGGTGGCCATCGAACAGTATGCAGCCGAGCCGCGGATGCGGGCGCTGAGGTTGGAGTTGTATGACGATGCCGACGCACCGAGCCGCGGTGAGCCGGGGCTTGTTGTGATCACTTGGGGGAAAGATGGGAAGTTCGCCAGTGATGGGTATAGTATCGGACAGGACTTCACGAACTACCACTTCCTGTTCGAGTGGCGCCGGCCGCTGGCCAAGCCCGCTGAGGGCGGTTCGGGGGCGGCGCCAGTTGAGCGCGTCACTGAGGAGAGAGACATCCCGCGCGGGCCTCGCATGAGCCCGGCGACGTTTGTTGGCGTTGGTGTTGTGGTGGTCGTCTTGGCAGGTGGGGTTGTGTGGCGTCGTCGGAGCCGAGGACGAGTCCTTCGGCGGCCGGCGTCGCGGGGTGGGGGACAGGGCAAGTGAGTGGCACTGACACAGACTGCGGGAGTCACCGCTCGGCCGGGGCCGGCCGGTCATTGGCGTTCTCGGTCCCCCGTGCGGGGTTGGGAAGGGGTCTGCAAGCCATGAACGATCGTAGAAGCCGTTTCCACGTGAGAGCCAGGCGCGCGGCTGTGGGCATGGGCGTGTTCGCGGTGCTGCTGCTTACCGCGCTGCCGGTCCACGCGGCGGCGCCCAAGGACGTCTCAGCTCCCGGCTTCCGCCGCTTGCCCGGGATGAACAAGTCGGACGCCACGGCCGGCATCAGCACCGGTCGGCACAACCCGCACTACGCTCGGATCTCCGGCTACCAGGCGATCCGCGGCGCATGGCCCGTCCCAACCTTCACATGGGTCAACGACGACAGCGGCGATCCGACGATCATGATGCAGTTCATCCTGTCCACCGAGCCGGACACCACGGGCGGGACCGAGCCGGTCCTGATATACCCATCCGTCAGTGTGACCTGGACATTCGCCACTGGACAGCCTCGCGGGTTCCTCAACACGACGAACTTCGATATCGGCAACCTGTGGTATGAGGGGGATGACCCGGATCTGGATGGGAACACCGCGGAGGATGTGCCCGACACGAACTTCGATGGGAACCCGGGCCCCAACCCAGGCTGGGGCCAGCGCCGCATAGCGCTCGCCTCGGATGAGAGCTACTTCTGGCAGGTGAACCGGTGGAGCCCGGACGGGTTCAACGCCGGCCCCGTCTGGAGCTTCCAGTCGAACAAGGCTCCGAATGTCTCCGCGGTCCTCTCCCCGGAGAATGGCGCCGGCAACGTTGGCACCGTCGAGTCGTATACATCGTCCCTCACGGACCCGTTTGTGATCTTCTCGATCTCCGACGATGACACGCCGCCTACCGCGTCCACACAAGCCCACATCGCGCGAGCGCATTTCGCGGCCATCTGGCTCGTCGACAAGCGCGACCCGTGGATCGACCCGGCCTATGTGGACGACAATGCGTTCAACGCGAATACCTATGAGGTAACCGACTTCGACTTCACCTACTGGTGGAATCCGTCCAGTGTGGGGCGTTACGAATCGGGTCAGGACCCGATCAGCGGGGGAGCGCTCGACGGCTCCGACATGGCCGACATCGACGACCTAGCCGGGCCGTTCTTCATCGCCAATGGTCATTACCGTATCGCGCTGAACAACCACGTCGATACTACTCACTGGTATTACGACCCCTCGACCTACTACACCGTGCGCTTCGGCCGGAACAGCGACATCGAGGCCAACCAGTACGAGCAGCCGGACGGCAACGTTCCGGGTATCCTGGACGACACGTACAACCCGAACTACGGATCTCTCGCTTGGGACAACCCGCTCCAGTACCAGATGCTGATGCCATCACGGACCGACCTCCATCCCGGCTCGCGCTCGTGGTATACGGAGCCCCTGTCTACGCGCACGCGGACCATGGAGTTGAATGGGAAGCGCCGCCCGCTGCTGAAGGACAAGGACTACGTATGGCGGATACGGGTCTTCGACGGTGACCTCTTCAGTGAGGCGAGCCCCAGCGCGGGCTACTTCCCCTTTGAAGACCCGCGGGGAGGCTCGGGATGGCAGTACCCGTGGCAGTTCCGCACAGCCGCCAACGACCCGCCGGAGACAGTCTACAAGCCGTATCCGCCGGACTACCGCAGCCCACGGACCGAGATGGCATCGGCTCCGCCCCCGCAATCGATCCACGTCACTAGCTCGCCACCGCCGACGCTGTCATGGGTGGGCGACGAGCCCAACGGCGATCCAGTGACCTATGATGTCTACTTCGGCACGGAGACGGAGCCGCCGATCGTAGCGAGTGGCCTCACGCAGGCCAAGTACACCCCTCCGGCGCTCCAGAGCAACAAGCGCTACTACTGGTATGTGGTCACCAGGGACCAGTTCGGCGCCACCCAGCGGAGCGAGAGCTTCAGCCAGTACTTCTCGCTCCAGTACCCGGATCGGGCGAACTGGAGCTTCCTCGCGAACAACCAGCCGCCCAGCGTTCCGGGGTCGGGGAACCCGATCGATCCGGAACCGACGGACTACTCGCCGCCGGTTCCGCCGACCAACCTCGTTGATGATGATCCTGTCCCGGATGCCTCCGCATCGGCGCATGGGCAGGGCAGCCTGCACCAACTCCTTAGCTGGTCCTCGACCGATCCCGAGGATGACACGGTCTACTACGATGTCTACTTCAGTAGGCCTCACGACGACGGTTCGCTCGCCGATCCCGAGCCCGACAACAACGAGGGCGATAGCGAGCTCGTGGCCTTCCGCACAACGGACACGTCCTGGGAGCCTCCGTACGCGCTGGAGGCCGGGAGGATCTACTACTGGCGCATCGTGGCCTACAACGTGGTGGAGGATACGTCGGGCAACAATATCGTGCTGAAGGCAGACATGATCAGCAGCCCGACTTGGTCCTTCGTCGCGGTGAACGTGCCGCCAACAGCTCCGGCTGACCCCACGCCGGTGAACAACCCGGACTACCCGGGAGCCACGGCGCCGGCCGCGCTCATCTCCGTCGTCACGGAGTTGTCTTGGCGGTGCACGGATGCGGACCTCGACCCGATCACCTACACGGTCGAGGTGGATGAGGCCCCGGACACCGCACCGGGCGTCGACGTCACGAAGGTAGGACTGACCTCATCGAGCTGGGCGATCGCCGGCGAGTCGTCGCAGCGCTGGAAGGCCCAGTTGCTGCCGAACACGTGGTACAAGTGGACGGTGACGGCAGCCGACTCGAACGGCGCGACTGCCATTGGCGGTCCCTGGTACTTCAGGACCGGCTACCAGGCGCCGAACATGCCGGCGGCGGTGTTTCCCCTCCACAAGGCGTTGACGGTGAACCCCAGCGAGAAGAAGATCCGGTGGGACTGCACCCATCCCGATGGCGTCCCGCTGACGTTCGACGTGTACTACGGACAGGGCAACAACCCACCCGTCGTGTCGGCCGGGCATACGGCGAAGGAAGTATGGGCAGCGGCGGATGGCGGTGACGACGCGGAGCACTTCTACTGGCTGATCACGCCGGTGTTGAGGCCGGAGACGAAGTACTTCTGGCGCATCGTCGCGAAGGACGGCCTGAACCAGGTCGCGAGCACGTTGTTCGAGTTCACGACGATCAACCGGCCGCCTCAGCCTCCCACGCCGATCTACCCGCCGCACAATGCGGTGAGTGTCATTCACCCGACGATCTTCCAGTGGGACTGTGTGGACCAGGACGGGGACAAGCTGACCTACTCGTTCTACTTCGGCGCGTCGGCGAACCCGCCGGTGGTCGCGACGGCCCTCGACGTGGGCACGTATGGCGGCCCGAGCGGCAACGGCGTCGATACGCAGCCAAACAACACCTACTACTGGCGGATCGAGGCCAGTGACGGCCACGGCAACACGGTCTCCTCTGACGCCGACCCCACCACGCCCGGCAACCAGGCCTGGAAGTTCGAGACGAACAAGCCGCCGAATGAGCCAACGAACTTCAAGCCGGCGGACGGCGAGACGGATGTCGTGCCGGTACCGCCGCCGCGCCTGGAATGGGATGGCTCCGACCCGGAGAACGACGCACTGACCTATGAGGTGTACTTCGGTGAGATGACCCCCCCGCCGCTGGTGTCGAGTGGACAAGCGGACGACTACTACACACCGACTAGCAACCTCAAGGCGAAGACGGTCTACTACTGGCAGATCGTGGCTCGGGACTCCGTCGGGGCTCGGACACAAGGGCCGGTGCTGTCGTTTACGACCGGGAACTTGCCCCCCTATGTGCCCACGAACCCCGACCCACCCGACGGTGCGACGGGCGTCGGGCGGACGCCGAAGCTCACGTGGGATGCGACGGACCCCGAGGGCGGCACGCTGCAGTTTGACGTCTACTTCGGGACGGACCGCGACAACCTCGAGCTTCGGGCGCAGGGGCGGCCGACCCGGGACTACCTCCCGGGTAGTCTTGAGGAAGCCCAGACCTACTATTGGAAGGTCGTGTCAAAGGACGTCTTCGGCGGGTCTACCTCCGGGCCGATCTGGAGCTTCACGACCAGGAACGACCCACCAACAGACCCGGTGCTCGTGAACCCGCAGAATGGCTCATTCGACATCCCGCTGGTGGGCGTGGTGCTGCAGTGGATCTCCTCCGATCCCGAGGGGTTCCCGATCACCTACGACGTGTACTTCGGCGAGCCGGGGAGTCTACAGAAACTGGCGACCGACCAATCGGAGTCCACATACACCGTGCCGAACGGCACGACCGTGCTTCGGCTCAAGTCGCTGACGCTCTACCAGTGGTATGTGGTGGCGCGGGACCGAAAGGGCGCCACGACCACAAGCAGCACCTGGTCGTTCACGACTGAGAACAACCGGCCCTTCGCGCCGTCTGACCCCGTCCCACCGGACGGAGCCGTCGGGGTCGTGCCGATCACGCTCGAGTGGCAGTGCTACGACCCGGCCGATCCGACCTCGGGTGAGTCGGACCCGGACGGCGACGATGTCGTGTTCGACGTCTACCTCTCCACGGTGGACCCAGGTGTCGGCCCCATGTCCGATACGGACCAGATCGGCACCGGAGTAGGGGCGTCCCAGCTCGCGGTGCCGGATCTGCAGGAGCTGACGACATACTACTGGCAGGTCAAGTCGCGCGATGTCCACGGCGCGTCGTCGTATGGGCCCATCTGGAGCTTCACGACCCCCGACCTGTTCGACATCACCGGCAACCTCTCTCAGGGGGGCGGCAACGCAGTCGGCGGGGTAACGGTCGAGCTACGTGACGGCTCGGGCACGACGCTGGAGACGACCACGTCGGACGCGAATGGCGACTACGCGTTCCTCGCTTTCCCGGCGGGCGACTACACGATCGTGCCGACATCCTACGACTGGACATTCGCGCCGCCGTCGGCGGATCTCACCCTCGGCCCGGATGCGGTTCAGGACTTCATCGCTGTGCCTCTGCTCTACACGATCTCGGGCACCGTGGCGGATGTGAGCGGAGATCCAATCCAAGGGGTCCAGGTCCGCGTGCTGCCGGGGACGAACCTGACCGCGACTACGGCCGCGGACGGAACGTACACGGTGGAGAATGTGCCGAGCGGAGCACGACAGGTCACCGGGGTGCACCTGGAATACACGTTCGAGCCGACGATGACCAACGTCGGCCTGCCGGTGAACCCGCCGGCGGAGACGAACGCGACCGGCATCGACTTTGTGGGCACGCCGGTGGTCTACACCATGTCCGGAACGGTGTACGACTTCCAGGATCCGGCCCAACCGCTGGCGGGCGTTCCCGTGCAGGCGACCCGCACGGGTGAGGCCAGCCCGGCGGCAGAGACGGTGACGGACGACACCGGCGCCTACACGCTGACAGACCTGACGTACGGCACCTACGAAGTCGGCCCGGTGCTCGCGCCGTTCACGTTCAAGGACGCCAGCGCGAAGACGGCGCCGATCGATGTCGTCCTGAGCGGTACGACGGGCGATCTGACGGGCATCGACTTCTACCAGGACTTCGTGGCGGTGCCGACGGTGGTGGAGCTCACTCCGGACGCCCTGACGATCGAGCCCCGAGGAACGGCATCACTGACGGTCGCGGTTCGCGACCAGATCGGCGATGGGATCGAGGGCATCGACATCACGGTGAACTCCACCGGGTCGTCGATCATCCCGATCGTGAACCAGACGGTCACGACGAATGTGGCCGGCCAGGCCCAGATCTCCGTCGTGGCGACGCCCGGTACGCTCGGGCCGGCCACCATCAGTGTGGAGTTGGCAGATACCCCGACGCTCACGGACAGCGCTGCGATCACTGTGGCGTGGCAGATCAGCCTCACCCCGCCGCTGGGGAGCCGCGACTCATACATGATCGCCGTGCCCGCGTCGTTCGACCCGGGCTCGATGTCGCCCCGTCCGGACTTCGCGCGGTACCTGTCCGAGCAGGGACGGTACGAGGCGTACTCGGCCGGCAACTTCACGCTGGGGCCGGGCCAGGGCTACATTGTCCACGTTACGGCGGACACCGTGCTCTCCGGCAGCGAAGGGTCTCTGTTCGACACCGGAGACGATCTGATAGTGCCGCTCGGCTATGGTTGGACGCTGCTCGGCAATCCGCGGCTGAAGGACCTGACGTGGAGCCTGGCCAACCTCAAGGTCCAGAGCGGCGGCACCACGATGACTCTGGCCCAGGCCGTGACCAATGGGCTGATCGAGCCCTACGGCTGGTCCTGGGATCCTGACACGGACCAGTACCTGTTCGTCGCGGACGACAGCCTGTTCGCGGGCGCCAACGACGTGCTGCCCAAGTACGAGGCCATGTGGATCCGTACTCTCGCCGTCGGCCTGGCGATGGAGTTCCCGGCGGGAACGGCGGGCGCGTCTGCAGCCGCGACGGCCGTGAGGGGCGAGAACGACTGGCTGGCCCGCATCATTGCGCGGGGTGGCACTCAGGTGGACCGCGAGAACTACTTCGGCGTGTCGACAGCGCCTCTGGCGCGAGGAGGTCTGCGCGTCAGCTCGCCCCCGCCGATGGGGGAGGCCGCCGAGTCGGTCGAGCTGTCCTTCATACCTGAGGGGGACGCCAACCGTCTGGCCGTGGACATCCGCGACGCGCAGGAGGAGAAGATGGTGTGGCACGGCCGGGTCGAGGCCCTCGGTGTCTCGGGTCTGGTCACCCTCTCCTGGGACGATCTGAAGCAGATCCCGCGCGACTACATCGTGACGCTTGAGGATGCTCAGACGGGCAAGCGAACGAGTATGCGCACTGCCACGAGCTACTTGTTCGAGGCCAATGCCGACGGCGCCACCATACGGGAGTTCACGCTGACGGTCGAGCGACGTATCTCGGCGGGGCTGCAGGTTCTCCTCGGCGAGCCGTCCGTCCGCAGCCGGGGAGCCACCTTCGAGGCGGCGCTGCAGTATACGCTGACGCGTGATGCGAATGTCGAGTGCGTCGTGCGGAACGCGGCCGGGCGCGTGATCCGGACGCTGCCGACCACGGAGGCTGCTGCGGGTGTGAACACGCTGTCTTGGAACGGTGCGACCGATGCCGGGGCCGCGGTTCCGGCCGGGCAGTACATCGTCGAGATCCAGGCCACGTCTGATGACGGCCAGAAGGCGAAGGCCATCCGGACCATACAACGCTAGCGGCGTGCGGAGGCGCCCGCTCGGGCGCCTCCGCACCGGCTGGTACCATCGGCGGGACTGGCGAAGCATTCGGGTGACGGGAGTCGTGAGAGTCATGCGGAAGACGTTGACGGTGTGGGTTCCTGCGGTGCTGTTCGCGTTCGCGCTGTGCCTGGCTGCGGGCTGCGGCCCGGCTGGTGGCATCTCGGGCGACACGGGCGGCGGTGGCGATGGGGGCGGAGGTGGCGGCGACGGAGGAGGCGGCGACGGCGGCACGGGCCCGGATCTGACCAATGTCGCCGTCACGATCGATCGTGCCGACTCTGGGCCTGCCGAGCTCGAGAACGCCGGCGGCCTGGTCACTGTGACGGCGCTCATCGAGGGACTGGCCGCGGCGGATGTCAGCGCGATCGGGAACGTCGTGGTTGACATCTCGCTGGCCGGCGCCGCGGTGGACTCGGTCCCCGTGGAGGCAAGCGACGATACGGGCCTCACGTACGCGGTGGGCTACACCTTCCCGCGGAACGACACTCTGGACACCCGGACATACGAGATCATCGCGACGGCGGAGATTGACAGCACCTCGTTCGAGAGCGGCCCGTACTATGTGCTGGTCCGCAGTCCGCAATCGCCGCCGGATATGTGGCGGCCCTAAGACACGAAGGCGGCAGCGGGTATGATGGAGGGCGTCGTCGTTGGGCGGCGCCCTCGTTCTTTGCGGGATCGGGGGCGGTACGTTGCTGTCTGTGACCACCGACTACGAGGCGGATACAGGCTGCCCAGCCGTACACCTCGAGCGCATCGCGGCCGCCGGCTTCACCCACGTTCACTGGTGCCACCACTGGAACACCGACTTCCTCTACTCCTCCGCGGAGATCGGGGCTATCGCCGGCTGGCTGTCCGATCTTGGGCTCAGCGTCACCGACATGCACGGGTCGGCGGGTAGGGAGAAGGAATGGTGCTCGACGGTGGACTACTGCCGGCTCTCCGGGGTCGAGTTAGTCGCGAACCGCTTGGCCATGGCCGAGGCCCTCGGAACCGACGTGGTGGTCATGCACCTCCCGGACCTCCATGCGTCGCCGGACGCGTCCGCATGGGCCGCCGTGTGGCGTACCCTCGACGCCTTGCACCCAGCAGCAGAGGCCCACGGCGTGCGCATCGCCATCGAGAACGGGTCGACGGTCGAGAGCTTCGAGGCCATCGGGGCCGTCCTGGACCGCTGTCCACCCGATTACGTCGGCCTGTGCTATGACAGTGGTCACGGGAACATGCTGGGCACCGGTCTTGAGTGGCTGGAACGGTTCGCCGATCGCCTGATCGCGGTTCACCTCCACGACAACGACGGCAGTGGCGACCAGCACCGAATCCCGTTCGACGGGTCTGTCGACTGGCCGCGCCTCGCCGGCATCGTGGCGCACTCCTCGTATGAGAAGTGGGCGAGCCTGGAGGTATCGATGCGCACCTATGGGGCGGAGGAGCCGGCCGTCTTCCTCACGAAAGCCAAGGACACGGGTGCACGCATCGGTCGGATGATGGACGCGCACCGGGGCTAGGCCATCGTCGCGGCCGCCCAGATCGGGTAGGTGCCAAGGGAGGCGTCGTCGTGAAGTACCGCATCGTTGGTGACCCGCTACCCAACATCCCCTGGGAGGACCGCCCGGCCGGGTGCGACGAGGTACTCTGGCGCAGTGAGCGCAACCCCGTGATCCGACGGGACCACATTCCGTGCTCCAACAGCATCTTCAACAGCGCCGTGGTCACTTACCAGGGGAGGTTCGCGGGCGTCTTCCGGGTCGATGACCGGTCCCGGAACATGCAGCTTCATGCGGGCCGCAGCGAGGACGGTGTTCGCTGGGAGATCGACCCGGAGCGGATCGAGTTCATCAGCGGCGACGGGGTGGAGCGTCGGTTTCAGTATGGCTACGATCCGCGCGTGTGCTGGATCGAGGATCGCTACTACGTTACCTGGTGCAACGGATACGCCGGGCCAACGATCGGGGTGGCCTACACGCACGATTTCGTGACCTACTACCAGCTCGAGAACGCCTTCCTGCCGTACAACCGCAATGGCGTCCTATACCCGCGCCGCATCAATGGGAACTTCGCCATGCTCAGCCGACCCAGCGACCGCGGCCACACGCCCTTCGGCGATATGTTCTACAGCGAGAGCCCTGACCTCTGCTACTGGGGTAAGCACCGTTTCGTCATGGCCCCATGCGGCGGCTGGCAGTCGACGAAGGTTGGCGCCGGACCGATCCCGATCGAGACGAGTGAGGGGTGGCTGCTGATCTACCACGGCGTGCTCACGTCCTGCAACGGCTTCGTCTACTCAATGGGCGTCGTCCTGCTTGACCTCGATGAGCCCTGGAGAGTCATATCTCGCACCGCACCCTACATCCTCTCGCCGCAGCGCGACTACGAGTGTGTGGGCGATGTGCCGAATGTCGCGTTCCCCTGCGCCGCGCTGTGCGATGCCGACACGGGCCGCCTGGCGGTGTACTACGGCGGGGCCGACACGGTCGTGTGCCTGGCCTTCGGCCATGTCGACGAGCTGATCGACTTCACCAGAGCTAACTCGGTTCGGTAGGCCCCCGTACCAGCGGGTCTCCCGGCCCGCAACCACCCGATGTGGGGCGGAGCAGCTATGCGCATCGCAGTGCTTGTCGTCGCGTTCTCAGTAGCGTCGTGCGTCTCGGCCATGGCTGCGCCGTCCCTGACAGACGAGTTCGCCTCCCCGCCGGACTCGGCCAAGCCATGGGTGTACTGGTGGTGGCTCAACGGTAACGTCACGCCCCAAGGCATCACGGCCGACTTGGAGGCGATGAAGCGCCAGGGGATCAACGGCGTGCTCATCTTCAACGCCGGCGGGGGCGCGGGGCCTGTCGGCCCGGCCTTCCTCAGCCCCGAGTGGCGGGCGCTGTTCCGGCACGCGCTGCGCGAGGCAAAGCGGCTCAGCATGGAAGTGAGTGTGAACCTCTGTGACGGCTGGGACGCCGGTGGCCCATGGATCTCGCCGGACCAGGCGAACAAGAAGCTGGTCTGCGCGGAGATGCAAGTGGACGGGCCCGCCACCGTGGACCGCACGATGCCAATGCCGCCCGTGGTCGACGGGTACTACAAGGACGTGGCCGTCGTGGCGTTCCCGGTGAGGCGGGACCAGCCGGCGACGCCGGCGACGGTCGAGGCCAGCTCGTCCCAGTCGGGCTACTGCGCCGAGCGGAACTTCCCGCCCGAGGACGCCGTGGACGGCGACACGAACACGTACTGGGCGTCGGCCGCCGTCCAGCCGACCCCGGACGCGCCTGCGTGGCTCACGCTTACGTACCCTGACGCGGTCAGCGTTTTCGGCGCTTTCATCGCCGCGGGCGAGCGCAACGGGCCTCGGGACTGTGAGCTGCAGGCAGCCGTCGGCGGGGCGGCCTTCGGCACGGTCACTCGCTTCACCCTCGATGAAGGTGGCGCGCGGCGGCTGCGTTTCGACTCGGTCCGAGGAGATCGATTCCGCCTCCTGATACGGTCCGCGCATGGCTCGCCAGTCCAGGTGGCGGAGCTGGAGCTGCTGCGGGACGGTGACGCGCCTCGCCCGCGGCCCGGCATCCAATGGTGGTGGTTCAAGTCCGGGAACCGGAGCTTCTGGGACTACCCGCGGCAGGGGCCGGGCGTGCTCGCCGAGGAGTACCCGGACGTCGACGGGGCCCGCGACTGCCGTTCGTCGGATGTTCAGGACCTCGCGGGGCGCATGACCGGCGAGGGGCGCCTGCGATGGCAGGCTCCGCCCGGGCGATGGGCCATTCTGCGGTTCGGGTACACGCTGCTGGGCCAGCAGACCCGGTGCTCGACCACCGCGGCGAACGGCTATGAGGCGGACATGCTCGATGCGCGCGGGATCGAGGCTCACTTCCGCAGCGCGGCGACCCCTCTGCTCGAAGACGCGGCCGCAGTGGGGCAGGGGGCGATCCGGTACCTGCATATCGATAGCTACGAGCTGGGCGCGGACGTGCAGGGCCGGCAGCCGACGTTCTCCACAGACTTCCGTCGCGAGTTCGCCCGCAGACGAGGCTATGACCTGCTGCCCTACCTCCCTGTCCTGGCGCGGCGCATCGTCGACAGCCGCGAGGTGTCGGACCGTTTCCTGTTCGACTACCGGTGGACCATCGGTGATCTCATGGCCGAGCGCTTCTTCGGCCGCTTCGCGGAGCTGGCCCACGCGAACGGGGTCGGCGCGCACTCCGAGACCGGCTATGGGACGTACCCGTACCCGCACATCGACGGCCTACGGTGTGCGGGCATGAACGATGTGACCATGGGCGAGTTCTGGCACGGGACCGACATCATGTCCCAGTTCGACCACTTCGGCAACGTCATCCGCTCAGTGGCGTCGGCGGCGCACATCTACGGGCGCCCGCTCGTCCAGGCGGAGGCGTTCACGTCGTGGTCGCACTTCGCCGAGTCCCCACGCCTGTTGAAGCCGGACGCCGACCGGGCCTTCTGCGACGGCCTGAACCGGGCGGTGATCCACCAGTACACCGCCCAGCCGGACTCGGTTGACATGCCGGGGCTGCAGTATGGCGCCGGCACGCATGTGGACCGCAAGCTCACCTGGTGGGAGCAGGGGCGTGCGTTCTTCGACTACCTGGCGCGCTGCCAGCGGCTGCTGCAGGAGGGCACGTTCGTCGCCGATGCCTGCTACTTCTACGGCGAGGGCGCGACGCGCTTCGTGCCGTCTCGCGAGTTCCTTAGCCCCCCACTGCCCCCCGGATACGACTTCGACGCCGTGAACGCCGATGTGCTGCTCAGGGACATGGTCGTGCGCGACGGACGCCTGGTACTTCCGAGCGGGGTGACTTACCGGGTGCTCGTGCTCCCGGAGGATGGGACGATGTCTCCCGCGGTGCTGCGCAAGGTTCGCGATCTCGTGGCGGATGGCGCGACGGTGATCGGCAGTCCGCCGGTTCGCGCTCCGGGTCTGACAGGCTATCCGGGATGCGACAACGCCGTCCGCCGCATCGCCGATGACCTGTGGGGCCGACGTGCCCGAGCGGGGGACCGCGGCGAGCGGAACTTTGGCAAAGGGCGCGTTGTCTTTGGCAAGCCACCCGGCGATGTCCTGCTGGGGCAGGGCGTGGGGCCGGACTTCGCCTACTCATGCCGCCTGCCGGAACGTGCCGGACTTGACGGCGCGATGTGGGTCTGGCACGCGGCGGACGGCGACCGACCGCCTGCCGGGGTGCGTGTCTTCCGGACGGAGCTCGCTGTGCCGGATGACCTGCCGATCCTCTCGGCACGGATCAGCATCACAGCGGACAACGCGTTCTCCCTGAGCGCCAACGGCTTGTCCGTCTGCAGTGGCCATGACTGGACGGAGGTCGAGGACGCGGACCTGGCCCCCTACCTTCATGCGGGCCGGAACACGCTCACCGTGCGCGCCACCAACACGGTCCCGGGGCCGGCGGGCGTCATTGCGAAGGTGGTCGTGCGCCCGGAGGGCGGCGCGCCCCTCGTCATCGCCACCGGGCCCTGGGGCTGGCGGTCCCACGCCGGAGACTACCACTGGGCGCCGACCGCGGCGCTCGGGCACTATGGCATGGCGCCCTGGGGACGCACCGATGGCGGCAAGGAGCCGCGCCTCTTGGGCTATGTCCACCGGCGGTCCGACGAGGCGGACGTCTACTTCGTCGCGAACCGTCGGCTGCGCGCCGAAAGCGATGTCGCGTGCACCTTCCGGGTACGCGGCAGGATGCCGGAGATCTGGGACCCCCTCACCGGCGAGAGCCGCGAGGCGGCCGCGTATTCCCAGGGCGAGGGCGGGACCACGCTCCCACTCGACTTCGGCCCGTACGGATCGCTGTTCATCGTGTTCCGAAGGCCCATCGCTCGTGACGCCGAAGGCGTGGCGCCGCGGAACTTCCCCCAGGTGCGTCCGCTCTGTGAGGTGACCGGCCCCTGGGCGGTCCGCTTCGATCCAAAGTGGGGCGGCCCGGGCCCCGTCTCGTTCGACCGGCTGGTCAGTTGGCCGGAGCGACCCGAGGACGGCGTCCGGCACTACTCCGGCACTGCCACCTACACTGCCGAGTTCGACGTGCCGGGAGGGCGCCCCGGGCAGGGGCAGCACCTGTTCCTGGATCTCGGGGAAGTGCGTGAGCTCGCCCGCGTACGGCTGAACGGCGTGGACCTGGGCGTCGTGTGGACCCCGCCGTTCCGTGTGGACATCACAGACGCTGCACGACCGGCGGCGAACCGGCTGGAAGTCGAAGTGGTGAACCTCTGGCCGAACCGACTGATCGGCGATGCCGCGCTGCCGGAAGCAGCGCGCTTCACCCAGACCAATGTCGCCTACGCGCCGAGCACGCCCCTGTTCGAGTCCGGGCTTCTCGGACCCGTGCAGATACTGGCGAGCCGGTAGTCGCCCGCCTACTTCACCAGCGGCGAGAGCGCTCGGCCGATGTCCTCGTCGGTCGTGCCGACATCCACACCCCGGTGCAGGGACCAGACCTCGACATGCTCCACGGTCTCGCCCGGCTGTAGGACACCCAGGGGGCCCAAGCTCTCCATCTCCAGCATGACGGCGTTCGTGAAGAACTCCGCGTTGCAGCCGAAGTCGGGGTACTTCGCCTCATCCACTAGAGGGAATCGCTTGACAAACACATGGTCACCGCTGACATAGGCTGCCCAGCCGTTGCTGATACGGGCGCCGAGCTTCTGGGGAGTAGTGGCGGCTGCGTCCTGGCGGAGTTGGATGTACTTCGAGCCCCAAGTCCAGCGTGGGTCGGCCATGTTCGTGTAGAACCACAGGACCATCGGGCGCGCGGGGAGCAGTGCGCCCTCGTGGGACTGGAAAGGCTCCTGCGGGATGATCGCGCGCCCACCCGGAGCCATCACCGAGAGCGACCACGGCGCCAGCTCCACGGGCCATTGGTTCTTGTTGGTGATGCGGTGGACCAGCCGCACCCGATTGGTGCGGCCCTCAAGCGTGACCAGTATCTGCTTCTGGATCCCACAGTCCGCCTCGGGCGGAGGCGTGAGCTGCAGAGCGCCCTCCACGATCGACCACTCGACGGGCGCATTGTCGGGGTAGTAGGTCCGGGGCTTCACTTCGGGAGCGTGCCAGAGGCGATGGCCGCCGTAGATGCGCCACTCATCGCCGCCGGTCTTCCCCATCATGTCCTTGTACTCGGCGAACTCGTTGCGATCGCCGGTGAAGCCGAGCCGGATGATGCGCGGTCCGACGTCAATGGTGGCGATCAGCTCGACCTCGGAGTTGCTCAGCCGGACGCAGTTCTCCCAACCGCCGTAAGCGACCCGCTCGCACCCTACTCCCGGCGGCAGGCCTTGCCCATTCAGCGGTCCCGAAAGAGCCAGAGCCGACATGGCGCTCACGCCGTACGACATCGCCGCAACCTTGTTCATGGGTGGGATCTCCCTTGTATGAACTGGTGGCACCGGCGTCCCTGCCGGTGGAGGTTCGTCCGGAGAGGGCGCTGCCGTAGCGGTTCGTCGTGCGACGCGTGGAGTCCTGCTGGCAGGAGTCAGCCCGGCGGCACCGAACCCCAGGGAAACCGGGGACAGCCACCGGTTTCGGTGGTGATGCCCCCGCACGGATGCCGGCTCCCGGCCGAAACCGGTGGCTGTCCCCGGTTTTCCGAGAGAGGAGTGCCCCCATGCTCGAAGGCCCGAACTTCGACGCGTATCTCGATGCCATCTACCGCCGGAACGCGGACGGACGGCTCCCCATCGGCGAGCTGTTTGTCGAGCACGCCATCATCCAGGCCATCCAGGGCCACGGCATCGACCCGTCCACGGACGAGGGGATGCGCGAGTTCATCGAGACCCATGCACGGCTTGGCTACGATGCCATCACAGTGGGCGCCGGCCTCGGGTTCCTGCTGGCGGAGATCGCGGTGACGGACGATGTCGCGCCGCTGTCCAAGGGGCAGCGGGGGTACTTCACCGGCGCGGGGACGCGGATCTGGGACCGTGCGTCATTCGAGGCGTACCCCTGGCCAACCGTGGGCCAGATCGACTACTCACAGATGGAGCGCGCGGCGCGGCTCCTGCCGGACGGGATGAAGCTGCTCGCCAGTGCCGGCGGGCCGTGTGAGTGGCTCATGTGGATCACCGGCTACGAGCCATTGTCCTACATGCTCCTGGACTGCCCGGATGTGGTCGCCGACATCATGGAACGCATCCGCGAGCAGATGCTGGCGTCGTTCCGTTCCTTCGCCACCATGGACTTCGTCGGCGCCGTGTGGATCTCGGACGATATGGGGTTCAAGACGGGCACGTTCCTCAAGCCGGAGCACATGCGCGAGTTCGTCTTCCCCACCCAAAGGGCGCTGGCGGAGGTCGTGCACGCATCGGGCATGCCGTGTCTGCTGCACTCGTGCGGCAACCTGGCCGAGGTGATGGATGACATTATCGACGACGTGCGGATCGACGCGAAGCATTCGTACGAGGATGTCATCACGCCCGTGGCTGAGGCGAAGCGGTTGTGGGGCAGTCGCGTGGGGATCATTGGCGGCGTGGACGTAGACGTGCTGACACGGCAGCCGGTGGATGTGGTGCGCCGGTACACCCGCGAGGTCATCGAGGCGTGCGCGCCAGGGGGAGGGTACCTGCTGGGCTCGGGGAACAGTGTGGCGAACTACATCCCGGTGGAGAACTACCTGGCGATGCTCGACGTATGGCGCGACTGGTCGATGGCGAACCGAAGCTGAAGGAGGCACGCCGATGGAACCGGTGATCCGCAATAGCGAGTCATTCGCCGTGATGGGCGTCCAGGTCCGCATCAACCCGATGCAGGCCGACTACCACGGCATCTGGACGAACCAGTTCGAACCTCGGCAGGGCGAGATACGGCCGCATGTCTGCGAGGATGTGGGCTACGGCCTGTACTTCCCGACCGAGGACCAGTATCTGGTGGACTTCGTGGCGGGCCTGCCCGTCGCGGGTGTCGACACGACGCCGGAGGGCCTGGTCCTTCGCGAGGTACCCGCACGTCTCGAGGCAGTCTTCGAGTGCTCTCTGCACGAACTGGGCCCAACCTGGCACGCGATCTTCAGTAAGTGGCTGCCCACGTCTGGCTATGAGCACGACGCGCCGCACCCTTGCTACGAGCGCTTCCCGCCGGGTTGCCACGAAGGGACTGCGCCCGTGACGGTCCATGTGGCCGTAAGCAAACGGGCGTAGGGCGCTGCGCTCCTGGCCCCACCGACCCGCGAGGATAGAGCCCCGCCAGGGGTACTTCGGGCCTCCCCGCAGCCTCTAGCCTATTGGACGGAGGCACAGGATGGCGGAGTTGGGCCTGGAGAACGGACTGTTGCGGGCGGCAGCGGCAGGCGAACCGGACGCAGTGAGCCATTTGGGCGCGCTGGCGCGAGCGATCGCCAGGTCGTACCTGCGCTCTCGGCTGTGGTCGCGCGAGGACGTGGAGGATGTAGCCGAAGAGGCCGTCGTGGCGTGCATGACGCATGTCGGCGACCTACGCTCCGCCGACTCCTTTGCGGCCTGGGTGCGGACGACCGCTCGTCGCGCGGCCATAGCCCTGGTGTCGGACCACATCACGCTCCCGCTCGACTCACTCCTCGATGCCCCAACGCCGGCTCCTGACACCAGCTCCCCGGCGTCGGACTCAATCGGGCCTGCGCTGGCCCGGCTGCGGGATGCTCGACGTCATCTGCTGGCGCTGCGGTACGAGCACGATCTTAGCTACTCCGAGATCGCGAGTCATCTCCAGACCTCCATCCCCATCGTCCGACGGCGCCTCCAGGGCGCCAGAGGCCAACTCAAGAGGGAAGTGATGAAAGAGATGGTCAGCGACGCTAGAGAGGCCGTAAGACTCACTCCAGATGACGTAGCTAGACTGCGGGCCGCAGCCGCGCTGGCGGACCCGAGCTCCGAAGACGCGCGATTGCGTACCGTGCATGTGTCCGGGCGGCATGTGTATGGCGGCACTCTGCACCGAGGCGCGGTCTGCACCCTTGAGGTACCCACGCCGTTGCCGGACGTCCGTATCGACGCGGCCCCCCTCGTCGACCTGCCCGATATGGCGGGAACTGACGTCGCGTTCATGGGGTGCGACGACGACGAGGTGCGCATCGCGCTGCCGGACGGGCGGGTCATCGTTGCGCCAACCATTGAGTGCGAGTCGGTGCTGCCGGGGGCTCTGTCCCTAGCGGAGGCGCCCCTGCCATACAGCATCGCGATGGAGCACGCCCATCTCGCGGAGATGACGGACCATGTAGCGTCTGTGTCCTGGGGCAGAGACCGACGGGACCCGACAATCCCCATAGCGGAGTTGCGGATAGAGGGAGATGGCGAGGATGCGAAGCTCTGCGCCACGGTGGTTCGGGCGGACGCCACTACGGTCATGCTCGCCGTGCACGTGCCGGCAACGCTGGACCCGTTGACGGAGCCGATACCCGCCGGCGTGTCAATCCGCGTCAACCGGGGCTACCTGAGAGAGTGCCTCCAGGCGCTGTCCCCCCGGCTCAGCCGCGTCTGCCTTGACTTCGGCGGGCCACTGGAGATGCTTCGGCTATGGTCACCAGAGATCAGCGGCCTCTGGGTCGCGCTGATGCCCGTCGCTCCCCCGCCCGAGGAGCAGGAGGAGTGAGCCGGCTGGGGGTCAGTACGCGAGCGCGCACCCGTCGCAGCGCGGGTCCGAGCCGGCAGTCAGCACGCCGTCCGGCGCGATGGCGATCACCTGTGCGCGCCCACCTTGCGCGTGGGGGCCGATCCGCGTGACGTCATGTCCGCGGTCCCGGAGGCCGTCGACGGTCGCTCGCCTGAATCGCGACTCCAGGCTGACGTTCCGCCCCTCATGGCGCGACCAGCGGGGCATCTCGACGGCCCGCTGGGGATCGAGTCCGAAGTCAACGAGCCCGGTGATGACTTGCAGGTTCGTCTGGACCTGTATGTCGCCCCCGGGCGTGCCTCCCACGATCACAGGTCGGCCGTCGCGGAGCACCATGTAGGTGTTGAGAGTGTGCACGGGCTTCTTCCCCGGCAGGAGGTAGTTGACGCTCGTCGGGTCGAGGGAGAAGCCACAGATCCGGTTGTTCAGCAGGACGCCCGTGCCCTCGGCCACCACACCACACCCGAAGCCGTGGAAGACGCTCTGGATGTAGCTGATCGCGTTCCCGTCCGCGTCGACGCAACAGAGGTAGGTCGTGTCCGTCGCCATCGGCGGCTCGCCGGGTGGCGGCGGGAACGCGGCCGCCCTCTGCGGATCGATACGTCGCGCGCGCTCCGCTGCATAGCCCTTTGACAGCAGTCCAGCCGGGAACTCGGTATGGGCCGGATCCGCGGCGAACCGAAGTCGATCGGCATGGGCGAGCTTGTTCGCCTCGACGCACAGATGGAGCAGCTCTGCTGAGCCCACCCCCATCGCCGCGATGTCCTGCGTTTCGACGATGTTCAGCGCCTCCAGCAGGATGTGTCCCTGGCTGACGGGCGGCTGTTCGTGGACGGCCCAGCCCCGGTAGGTCACCGAGATCGGCTCGAGGACTCGCGCTCGATGCGCGGCCAGGTCGCGCTCATTGATGCACCCGCCGTTGGCCTGCCAGTACTCCGCGATGCGGCGGCCCGTCTCGCCCTCGTAGAACGTGCGAGGCCCATCGGACGCGATGGCGTCCAACGTAGCGGCAAGATCCGGCTGACGGAGGACCTCGCCCCTGCCGTAGGGCCGGCCGTCCTTGAGGAACGCTGCGGCGCTGGAGGGGAACTGACGCAGCCGATCGGCGCCGGCACGGAGAGCCCCCGCGAGGTCGCGAGAGACGGGGAAGCCCTCCTCGGCATAGTGGATGGCGTCGGCGAGTAGCTGGGAGATCGGCATGGACCCGGACAGGCGGAGCGCGGCGTCCCACCCCGCCACCTCACCGGGGACCGTGGACGCGAGGAAGCCATCGGGAGAGATGCCGCCGGCGAACAGCTCCGCGCTCACGCCGTGCGGTGCGATGCCGGACGAGTTGATCGCGGTGAGCTTCCCATCGGTGGCGCGCCAGATCAGCATGAACGCATCGCCGCCAAGATGGCTACAGTGCGGCTCAATCACGTTCAGCACGGCCGCGGCCGCGATGACGGCGTCGACGCAGTTGCCGCCCCGCCGCAGGACGTTCATGCCCGACTCGCTGGCCAGGAAGTTCGATGTGGCGATCGCGCCGCGACGGCCGAGCACGGGCGCTCGCGTGGTCCAGGTCATCGGCATCTCTCAGCTACCTCGTTGGCATTCCGTCCCGGGAAACGGATGGCTGTCACCTGTTCCCCCAGGCCACAGGGCGCTCAAGATGAGTGGTGAGGGAAGACCCAGAGGGCGTCTTCGGGGATCGCGACACGCACCCCTTCGCCGGGGAGCAAGCGTAGGCTCGCCTGCGACCGGGTGGGAACGTCCGCCCGCAGAAGCACGCCGTGCAGGTCCAGCTCCACGCGGGTGACAGATGGGCCTGGCAGGACGCCGCGCACCACTGCCGTATGGGCTCCGTCGCCCACCACGATCCTGTCAGCGCGGACGAGCACAAGGACGGCACCGGATGCGTGCCGTGGCACAAGCACACGGAACGGCCCCAGAACGACGGTCGATCCACCGGCCTCGGGAGTCGCCTCGGCCGCAACGACGGCGCCGAGGCGTAGTATCCTCGCCACGATGGGCGCGCGCGGCCATTCGGCCAGGTCCGAGGGAGTGCCGATCTGCACCGCCTCACCGTCGTCGAGCACAGCCAGCCGGTCCGCTACCGCGCGCATGTCCTCCAGGTCGTGGCAGACGTGAACCAGCGTTGTGCCCGTCTCGCGCTGGACGCGTTTCAGCTCGGCGAGGATGTCATCACGTGTCTCGGGGTCGAGGGAGTTCACCGGTTCGTCGAGCAAGAGCACCTGAGGCAAAGCCGCGAGCGCGCGAGCGAGGGCCACCCGTTGGCGCTCGCCCCCGGAGAGACCCGCAACGGAGCGGGGCAGAAGGTGGCCGATCCCGAGCAATGCAGCCAGCTCCGCCGTACGGGCCGCCCGCTGGGCCGCGCGGCAGCCGCGGACGCGAAGCGCGAACCCCATGTTGCCGGCAACGGTCATACGGGAGAACAGCGCGTAGTCCTGAGGAACGTACCCGATCCCCCGGTCGCCGGGCGCCAAGTGGTCGACGCGTCGGCCCCCAACGTGGACCTGGCCCGACTGGAGGCGGCGCAGCCCCGCGATGCACTCAAGGAGCACGGTCTTCCCGCTGCCCGGCCGCCCCAGCAACACGAAGTACTCACCCTTGCGGATGTCCAACGTCACGTCTCGCAGACGGAACTCCCCCGCAGTGCACGCGAGGCTCTGGAGGGAGATCATCACCATAGCCCCCTGTAACCGCCCCGGCGTATCACCAGGAGGGCGAGAGTGGCGATGGCAATCATGAGGAGAGACACGGCCAGCGCGGTCTCGATGTGCCCGATGGATGTCTCGAGGTAGATGGTCGTGGGCAGGGCCTCGGTCCTCATGCGCACCGCGCCGACGAACACCATGAGGGGGCCGAAGACCCCGAACGCCTTCGCCCACGCCAGTGCCGCGCCGGCAACGATTCCATTCCGCGCATTCGGGACGGCGACCATTCTGAACGCACGGTACGGCGTGCACCCCAGGGTCAGCGCCACATCCTCCTCCCGCCGGTCGATGTCATCGAACGACGTCTTGCAGGCCCGGATCGCGAAGGAGGCGCACGTCAGGAACTGGGCGAGGACGATTCCGCTGCGGTGATAGACGAACTCCATCACATGCTCCTCGATCCACAGGCCAGGAGGCGTCCGGAAGAAGACCAGGAGGCTCAGGCCGAGTACGAGGGGAGGGAACACGATGGGCAGGTCCACGATCGTGTCCACGAACATGCGGCCGGGGAACCGGTACCGGCTCAGCGCGTAGCCCATCGGCACGGCAAACAGCACCGAAAGCGCCGCCGAGAGCGTGGTCGTCCAGAGGCTGAGCCAGGTCGCTGCGCGGATCTCGCGAGAGAGGAGCACGCTCATGCCCGCGCCGCCCTTGATGTAGCCGGCATCGAACGCCAGGAGCAGGACGATGGACCCCGTGAACGCCGCGACGAACGCGAAGAGGGAGAGCGAGAACAGGCGTCCACGACGCCCCAGCACGGCCCCCTCCCTTGATATCAGCACCGGCATGCATCACCTCGGCGGCTCGGTGGCGTACCCGAGCCCCTGCAGGACTACCTTGGCCCGGTCGGACGTCACGAACGCAGCGAAGGCGTCCGCGACTTCCGGGTACGTCGAGCCTGTGAGCGTCGCGATGGACACCACCGAGACCACGTTGTTCCCGACAGGGATGGGCAGCGCCTCCGCCTGACCAGCGTGGCGCTTCGCAACCACATCCCACACGATGGTCGCATCGAGCTGCCCCGCGACAACCTGCACGGCCAGCTCCTCGACGGTGAGAGCGGAGAACACCGTGTTCGCCGCGATGGCAACTGAGGGGACGCCGTTCCGCTCGAGGATCTCCTGCGAGATGCGGCCGATAGCGCACGCCTCAGCATCGCCAAGCCCCAGGGCCACGCCCGGTCGGGCCAGGTCGTCTAGGCCCCGGATCCCGGCGGGGTTGCCGCGCGGCACGAGTATCGTGGGGACGAGGTAGCAGACGATCCGCTCCTCAGCCACCAGACCCTCACTGCGCGCCGAATCGACATACGACTGGTCGCCGGGCATGAAGAGATCTCCCTCCCCGGCGAGCTTGAGGCGCGAGAGCAGCACGTTCGACCCCGCGAAGTCCGGCTCCATGCGGACGTCGCTCGATGCCTGGAACTCACTTGCGAGCGACTCGAGGGCGTCGCGTATGCCCGCGCCGCAGTAGACCCTCAGTGTCGGTGGACCCGATGGCGGCGCATCGGCCTCCCGATGGCACCCGCTCGATAGGGCCGCTGCGGAGAGCACAATGGCGAGCGCCCGGGCCAAGCGTTCACTTGACGTACCCGAACTCCGTGAACACATCGGTGGCCTTGCTCTCGCAGAAGTCCAGGAAAGCATCGACAGCCTGCGGCTTGCTGCTGTAGGAGAGACCCATGACGAGAACGCGAACGGTTCCATCGTACTCGTAGGGAGTAGGCACGATCTCGAGGGCGTCGAGGAACTCGTGCGCCGTGCCGTTCCACATCACGCCGGCGTCCCGCGTGCCCAGCTTCAGAGCGTTCGCCGTCTCAGAGTGACTGCGGAACACAGCACCGTCGGCGTTCTTGAGCGCCTTCTCCCAGAGACCTTTCCTCTCCATTAGCGCTTTGAGCATCTCTCCGCACGTGGAGTACTCAGGGCTGGGCAGTGCGACCGAGACGCCATCCCGCGCCAGGTCATCGAGGGACGCCACCCCTTTGGGGTTCCCCTTCCTCACGACCAGGACCGGCGCCACGAAGCCCACCTGGACACTCCGCCCCAGCGCATCAGCCGCCTTCACTTGGTCGGGGTAGGGGTCGTGGGAGACGAACACATCGCCCTCCCTTCCCACCTTGATCTGCGGCAGGAGCTCCTCAGACTGCCCGAACGACAGCTCGACCTCGTTGCTCGTCGCCGCTTCGTAGGCCTTGACGATCTCCTCCATCGGCGGGCGAAACGATCCTCCGCACAGAATGGTGATCGTTGATTGCGCCACCGAGGGCGGAACAGCCGCACTCGGACCGGCGACCGGCGCCGGAGACGGAGGCGCCTCGGCAGGCGCCTGCCCGCGCCGGCACCCCACAAGCGCCGGCGCGGCGGTACCGAGAAGAGCCGCCGCAGCAGCGACCAGAGCCATCGTCCTCACGTGGCGTCTCCTTCCGCGGTCTCACGCACCTCGACCGCGATACAGGGCCGGCCGCTCACCGAATGCCCATCACCGTGCCGTCCGCCAACACGACGACCATGCCGGCGTCGGCCACCGCGAGGCCGGACGCGACGGGCGCTCCGGGGAGGTCGACGGCCCACATCGGCTCACCGGAGTCGCGACGAACGGCTTGCAGCACCCATGCGTCGTCAGACTCGGCCTTGTGCCCGACGGCCAATGCGGCATTCGTCACCATCGCCAGAGCGATGCTGTCCTGGACCTGTCCGCACGCCCACGCCGGCTGCAGCTTCCTGTCGCGCGCAGCGGCTTTCGACCAGTCGAGTACCTCCGGGAGGCCGACGCACACCAAGGGCCCTGCGCCGGAGCAGATGACCCGCTCGCCGTCGCGCGCTGGCGGGACTCGCCCCGGCAGCAGACGGTCCCCTTGAACGCCGGGGCCAGATAGGAGGAAGCCCTGCCAGTTCGAGATGGGATCGGCGTCATCGGTGAACATCCGACGGCCGCCGGCGATGATGTAGCCGTCGGCGAACTCCCCAACTTCGCTTCCGCGCGTCCCGCTCGGCCAGCCCGCGTCCGGCACGGGCGATCGACACGAACCGTCCGCCATCGAGTAGAGCGTCGTCCCGAGGACGTTCCCGCCGGCGAGGACGAGCGCCCCCGGCACCGCGGTCAGGCACCCCTGTACGGAAGCCCCCTCTCGCAGCTCGGCGTTGAGGTGCCCGGAGTCGTTGTTCTGCCACTTGATCGCACCGGTTCGAGCGTCGAGCGCATAAACGTGCGTGCCGTCATAGTTGATGATGCCCGCAGCCGCGTAAGCCGTGCCGTCCTGAACGAGGACCCCGCTGTTGACCGGCCAGGTAGACGACAGCGAGCCGAAGACCATGATGCGGCGCTCTGCGGGGGCTGCCCGGAACCGCCACAGCGGCTCGCCCGTCGCCGCGGCCACGCAGTGGACGTACCCGTCGGCCGAACCGATGTAAGCGCGGTCGTCCGCGATCGTGGGCGGCAACCGCACGGGTCCGGCCGTATGGTACACCCATCGCTCGGTGCCGTCCGCCATGGACAGCGCGCGCACACTGCCATCGAGCGCCCCGACAAACACAAGGCCACCGGCGATAACAGGTGGAGTCGGCTGCACGAGACCCAGCTTGCGCGTCCACTGAGCCGCGGCCCGGTCCGGAGCGGACGCCGTCGAGGAGCCGGAACGGGCGTTGTCCGCCAGGTAGGTTGGCCAGTCGCGACCCGCAGTCTGCAGCGGCGGCGCGTCCGTGCCCATGCGGTCCAGGCGACTGGCGTCGGTGGCCTCCTCGCGGAACTCGAAACCGCCCGCCGGCGCAAGCGCGATGCCCCCCATGAGCTGCAGATTACAGTCGCAGTCCCACTGGGTGATGTGCAACAGCCCCTCGGCGGGGATGACGCCATCGTTGCACGCCGGGCGGAACGCTCGGATCACCGTTGGAGCATCGGACGCGGCGTCATACCGGATGGTGCCCTCTCCGCCGTTGTCCGCGAGGCTCCCTCGATGGAACAGCGAGTCAGGACAGCCCGTGAACCGCGCGCACGACCGCTTCCCGATCTGCAGGTCCTTCAGGAGCGCGCCTGTCGCCGGATCGATCTTCGTCGCAGTCGGTATGTGGGCGTACAGGTGTCCCCGGGAGAAGAGGAGATTCGTCGCGTTGTAGGCGCCCGGGATCGTCCACAGGTGCTTGCCGTCGACGGCCGAGAGGGCCACAACATTCTTGCGGCCGCGGCCTGCGAAAAAGAGGTAGTCGTCGGCGCAGATCGCATAGGGCGTCGTCTTGAACCCGAGCCCCGCTTCGTTCTCCTCCATGATCTCCGCCAGGACCTGGGGGTCCTTGCACTCCCACAGCACGGCGCCCGTCTTCGCGTCGATGCCACGCACGTACTCTCGCTCCCCATGGAGGAAGATCCGCCCCCCGGACATGCACAGAGCGCGCGAGTCGATGGGCGTGTCCGCATCGTACTGCCATAGCTTCCGCCCACTTGCAGTGTCGTACGCGACCAGCGCCTTCCCATAGCCCCAGGGGTAGTCCCGAGCGTAGTAGCCTTCCGACAGCTCATCCCAGCCCCACGCGCCGGACTGGCGATGCCTGCGGATGACCTCGGCGTCCGCCTCCTCCTCACCCAGGAGGCAGTAGAGCACGCCCCCATCCATCACGATCGCGCGCCAGAACCCGCCGCCAGCCTTCAGCTCGATCGCGGCGACCTCGTTGCCGGTGGCTGCGTCAAGCACGAGGCACCGACGTGGCTCCAGGAGGTACAGCACCGTTGGCGTCGCGGCCATCATCGAGCGGTGGACCATGAAGCCTTCGGGGATGCGCCGCGTCCAGAGCATCCGCCCGTTGAACGCGCTGGTTGCGAAGAGCGTGTTGACGAACTGCTCCTCGCGGTCATGGATGGCCATGTGTCCGGCGACGCGGAACTGCCGACCCCCGGAGATCACCGATATGGATGGCATGGGCGAGTAGAACGGTAGCGACAGGAACTGGGTAAGGTAGGGCGCGCGGATGACCTCATCGCGAGACACCGGGTTCATGTCGGGGCCATGCTGCCAGAGAGGCCAGTCGTCGACACCGTCGGGCCAAGGCTTCCGGATGATCGTGACGCCCGCCAGGTCCCGCTTCGTCGGGACGGCCTCGGCGTCCGCATCGCGCAGCCACGCCTCGACCTTGTACGCCGCCATGCGCTCTCCACCGCCCAGAATGGCGACGCCGCCCGGCCGAAGCACGCGGAGCAGGTCCTGCGCCGACAGCGCCCCCGCGAACGTGCTGCCCGACCCGGGCACGACCACCACATCCAGCAGGTTGTCCGCGTATGGGAGCGGCGCCAGCGGCAGATCCTCGACCACCGCTCGGCCGCTCGGCACGCCGCGCTTCCCCAGGTCACCGCGGATGTCCTCCGCCGCGGAGCGGGAGGACGCGATGACATGTACGAGCGACAGCGCCCCGTCGGCCAACGCGAGCGGCACGTCCGCCGTCCCCGCCCCCACGACCGCGCCGATGCCGCCACTGAGTGAGGGGTCTTGCCGGACGTAACTAGCGATTCGCTCGGCAGACGTCGCGTCCGCCGCGAAGCCGCTGCCTGCCAGGGGAATGCACAACGCCGCGGCTACCAGCCATGCCCAACGCATGGGAAGCACCTCCGTCGATGTAGTGTGAGGCGTATGGTGGCATTCGGCGCGGGAGGCGGGAGTTCCTGGCTCTCACGAGGAAAGGGGACCGGCGCGCGCGATGTGTGTCCCATTCACTCGTAGCGACGCGACGGAAGGATGCGCGTGAGCGGTGCGTGAAGAAGACACCGGAGTCTTACGAGCACTTGCATCGCAGAAGGGAGGTGCCGGGGATGGCCGTGCTGCGTCTTCGGATGCCGACGGACGAGCTGACGGAGTTCCGCCAGCGCCACGGAGTCCGGCGGCTCTCCGTTTTCGGTTCCGCCCTGCGAGACGACTTCCGCGACGATAGCGACTTGGACATCCTCATTGAGTTCGAGGACGGCCGGACACCCGGCTTCTTCCGACTCATGGCCATGCAGGCCGAACTCTCGGAGCTCATGGGTCGCCCGGTAGACCTTCGCACGCCGGCGGATCTCAGCCGGTACTTCCGCGACCAGGTGTTGGCCGAGGCCCAGGTGGTGTCCTGTGACCCCGAATGACCTGGTCCGACTGCGCCACATGCTCGAGGCTGCCGAAGCGGCCATCGCCGATCTGCGGGGACGCTCACGCGAGGACCTGGACCTGGCCCCGTGGCTGACGCGTTCCGTGCTGCAGTGCCTGCAGGTGATCGGCGAGGCAGCGACGCGTGTCGGGGCGGAGACCCGCGAGTCGCTTCCCGAGTTGCCTTGGGCTGACATGGTGGCGATGCGTAACCGGTTGGTTCACGCGTACTGGGACGTGGACCTGGACATCGTGTGGCGTACGGTGGTGGAGGACCTGCCAACCCTAGTGGAAGCCTTGGGGGCCCTCATCGGCGAGGAGCCGGACTGACGAGCCGTTGCCTCTCAGGACCCTCCCATCCTGCACATCCTGTCCATCCTGTTGACAGCCGGCACAGGACACTCCGCTCGCCTCGCCGAACGTGTTCCCCGTCCTCAAGGGACCAACCCGCTGCGCCAATCGGAAAGGACTTACATCCCGTGTCGAAGATCAAGACGCTCCTGTTTGCTGGCGGCGAGATCCATGACTGGCGCGCCTGTGGCGATGGGATACAGGCGGCCCTGGAGGAGTCGGGGCTGTTCGACATCACGCGAGTGAACGAGGACCTGGACGCCCTCATCGCCCCCAACCTCGACCCCTATGAGGTCATCGTGTTCTACTACACCATCGGCGAGATCACCGATGCGCAGAAGAACGGCCTTCTCGGGTACGTTGCCTCGGGTAAGGGGTACGTCGGTGTGCACTCGGCGGCTGATTCCTTCCGTGGCTGCCCCGAGTATGTCTCGATGGTCGGCGGGTGCTTCGTCACGCATCCGCACTACCGGCAGTACCACGTCAGCATCGTGCCGTCGGACAGCCCGATCACGGAAGGGCTGGACGAGTTCTTCGTGACGGACGAGCAGTACGTCACGAACTACGACCCCCGAGTGAACGTCCTCGCGACGGCGCTCTACCAGGGCCGCACGACGCCGGTGGCATGGACGAAGCCCTGGGGCGACGGGCGGGTGCTCTACCTGGCGCTCGGCCACGACGGCCCCGCGTGCCAGCATGAGAAGTTCAAGCTGATGCTGACACGTGGCACGGTCTGGGCGGCGACCAGGGCATAGCAGGGCCGCCATAGAACACATCGGCATTCTGTTGTAGCGTGCGCGAGGTGGTGCACCCGTGCGTCAGGCGATGTGGCTGTGCATGGCCTGCTTGTGCCCCGCGGTCGCAGTGGGCGCGGTGGAGCTGGACTGTGCTTACTACGCGCCGGACCGCGGTACGCCGTATGCGTGGGCGGAGAACGCGAAGGACATCCAGGCATGGTTCACCGACTCGTACCGCGCGGCGGGGCTCGCATGCCTGTACGTCCGCAATGAGGGCCCACGCCCGATCTCGGCGATCGCCTTGTCGTGGGGCGGGCGGACGTTCGATGACCTCCACGAGTCGCATGACTTGATCTGGTGGCGGATGCTGCCCTATACGCTTCCCCCGGGCGGGGTAGGGGAAGTGCTGGTGCGCCCCCGAGCCGCGTTGTCGGCGCCGGTGGTTGTCACCGCCTCGTTCGACGACGGCTCGACCCTCTCCGCCACCATCGCACCCGAGCCCAACCCGCTGCGGATCACTACTATTGGTTTCAGCGAGGACATGCGAGAGGTATTCCTCGTCGCGGAGTGTCTCGATCGTCAGGAGAGGCGGGCCGGCCGCGTGCAGATGGACGGCAAGGTAGCCGACGAGGCGCGTGTGCTGGACCCGGGCTCCCTTTGCGGCGCTTGCCCCATCGTTCTCCACGTCGATGAGCCCCTCGCGTATGGCTCCTACCATACGTTCGAGGTCGAGTGCGAGGATGGGGCCGTGGCGGCCGCCTGCGTGCGCGCCTATGGCGGGTGGGTGCCGCTCGGCACGTACGGCTACAGCCAGTTCGAGCTGTTCGCGCAGAACGGGTGCAACGGTCACAACAGCTTCTCGGCCTACAGCGCCGGCGACTTGGAGACCTTGGCCACGCTCGGGATGCGCGGAGCGATGATCCTCGGCGATCGCGTCCCCGAGGCGTTCATGGTCGGGAAGCCGGAGCTCTTCGGCTTGTGCCCGCAGGACGAGCCGGACGTGGGCGACTACTTCGTCGAGGACGTGCCGATGGATCTGCGGCCCGGCGCGCTGGCCATGGAGATGGAGAGGCGCGTACGGGGGTACCGCGAGACCGACCCTCGCACACTGACGTACATCACGGTTGACCTCACCTTCAAGCCGGCGAACTACTTCATCTACGGGCCCATCGCGGACGTGCTCAACCCGGACTGCTACCCCCTCATGAGCGACCAGGATCCGCGTTGGGTGCGTGAGGTCGTCGAGACCGCGCGACACGGCGCCGGCCCGCGCCCGGTGACCTTCACCTACCAGTCGGGCTACATCGAGCCAGGCGATGAGGAGACTCCGACTCGTAGGGCTCGCCCGCCTTTCCGCGGCGAGCTGCGCGCGATGATGCACTACGCCATCGGAGCCGGCGCGCGCGGGCTGTGGAACTACATCCACTGCACGGAGGGCAAGAGCCACGGCACAACCGAGTTCCCCGATCTGTGGGCCGCCATCGGGCAGACCTACCGCGAGCTGGGTCGCATCGCGCCGCTCATCGCGCTGGCGCATCCGACGCAACTCGCGACCTGCGAGGGCCCGGATATGTGGGTGCGGACGCTGCTCTGCGGCGAGGACGCCATCGTGCTGGTCTGCGTGAACGAGGCGTATGAGTCCACGGCACAGTCATGTACCTTCCATCCGCGCCCCGAGACGCGAGTCACGCTGCCGCGCCTGCCATGGTTCACACCCCGCGCCGCGTGGATCGCCCGCGAGGGTGGCCTGACTGCAGCTTCCATCGATGGCACCACTGTCACCGTCCCGCCGTTCGAGGACGCTTGCGTCGTCGTTGTGTCGCCCGATGCCAACCTCGCCAAGCGCCTGGACGCGCGGTACGATGCGTGGGACACGACTGTGAGCCGCGCGCTTCTCTCGCTGCAGCGGCAGCGACTGCGAGCCCAAGGCGACCGGGCGGCCCTCGTCCGGCGGCTGCTCTCCGAGTACGCCGACTGTGTGGTGATGGGCAGCCCAGTTGGCGCGTACGGCTCGCCGGCGCCGTCCTACTGGAACCCGGTGAAGGAGCAGTACCCGGCATTCGAGTTCGGCGAGAACGCAGAGGTCGACTCCGGGCCCAAGGGCGCCGAGTGGCGGATCGAGGCGGCGGCTGCCGGTGCGAGAGCGGTGCTCTACGGGATGTGCGGGACGTGGGGTAGGGCGGGGGAGTGGTCTGTCGTCGGCCCAGACGGCGAGGCCGTCGAGCTGACCAGCCACAACGGTGCCTTCGATGCCGGCACGGTCCTCGCCATACCAGTGCAGTTCCCGACGCCCGGCACCTACACCGTCCGCTTCATCCAGTCCGGTCCGGGCCCAGTCGGCGGCCGCGTGGCACACGCGCTCTTCGTCGTGCCGGGGGAGCGGCTCAGTGGGCTGCCGCGCTCGGGGACGCTCTGACGCGTGGACGAGGAGTGGGCTCGCCGCGTCCCGTCATCGGTCCGCGGAGTAGATGACCTCCGCCTCGCGGAGAACGTCATCGCGGAAGGACGCCCCGAGGAAGCCAGGGGTGTTGAGGTCGACCTTCCTCCCCAGAAGCGACGACAGCTCTCTTTCCATGCGGAGGAACGCCAGTCCCGTCCGCTGGCCGGGCACGAACTCCACGAGAGCATCGACGTCGCTGTCCCCGCGGAAGTCGTCTCGGATAACGGATCCGAAGAGCGCGAACCGTCGGATCCCGTTGCGTTCGCAGAACTGCCGGATCGCTGCGCTGTCCACGTGGATGCCGGCCATCATGGCGTCCCCTCCGTTTCTGACAGAGGCCCATTCGCATTGAACGGCCTGGTCGCCTCGTCACCGGCCAGTCCAGGCGGGTGGCGGCGCCGTGGCTCGTGCCCTTTTCGTCACGCCGCAGGCGCGGGGCAACGGGCTGTCGCACCAGGGCACCGGGCGACGAGGGTAGCGTCGCGACCTCAAGAGATCCGCCTATCCCCTCGCGGCCGTGACGCCGCAGCCCATCGGGGGCGGACACGATCCCCCTAGCCTGGGAACCAGTTGGGGCATGACCACATGGATCCGTTGGGGAACCCCTCGAACGTCACTCGAGCTACCGGTGTTCCTCCAGACGCACTGACCACGTAGATCGCGACGTTGGTCATGAACGAGATGCGGCGGCCGTCCGGAGACCAAGCCAGGGACTGGCCCCACTCATCTGGAGGAAGCGAGGCAAGCACGGTCACGTCTCCGCCGCTCGCACTGATCAGGGCCACCCCGTCCCTAGACGTGTAGTCCTCCTCGTGCCACTCGGAAATGAGCAATGCGAGTTGGCTGCCGTCCGGCGACCAGCGCTGCTCGCGAGCACTCAGTGGCGACGCCGACATCAAGTCTGTGGCGCCCGCACCATCGGGCTCCATGAGCCAGAGGTGCTGTACCCACATATCCGGCGTCACCCGCACGAAAGCCAGCCGAGTACCGTCTGGGCGCCAGCGCGGGAGCTCGTCTGCGCCACCCTCCGGGGTGATGACGCTCACATCCCCGCCGTCCCGACCCACGACGCAGATCCGACTCTCGGAGCTATCTCCCACCGAGCCCCCGCGCGTGAAGGCAATGCGACGGCCATCCGGAGACCAGTCTGGGCTATAGTCGTTGACGGAGGGCGAGTACTCAGTCAGCCTCTCTGTTCCGCCCCCGGTGTCCGCCCGCACCAGCACCGCGCCATCCTCCTCCTGCACCGATAGCGCGAGGGACTGCCCGTCCGGCGCCCACACGTGGTTGTAGTACTCTGCGTCATCGTCGGGTGTGTTGGTCAAGTTGGCGCGGCCACTCCCATCGGCGTTCATCACCCACAGGTCACCAACGGTCAAGTCAGTACGGTAGAACGCGATCCTGGCGCCGTCTGGAGACCACACCGGAAAGGCTTCGTGGATGGACGATGTGGTCTCCAGCACGACCGGCGCGCCCTCATCGGCGGATACCACGCATATGTCGCTCTGTGAGTTGTTCAGGTCCGCATAGAGGATTGTGCCGGAGAGTTCCACCACTTCGCGCACGTGGACGGGGACCATGGCTACCTTGTCGCCCAGCATGGCGACCACCTGGCCGCTCGCTGTGGTGTTCCCTGCCGTGAAGAGACCGCCCGCGCCGATCGTGCCGACGCCGCCCGTGGTCGTCCACACGGGAGTGAGACCAACATCGGCTCCTGTGCTGTCGAGCACTGTAGCTGAGAACTGCTGGGTCGCGCCGAAGCCGAGCGTGAACTCGTCCGCTGGGGCGATCACGATGCTCGCGATGTCGGCGTTCAACCGCGGCAGTGTGATCCGGAAACCACGCAGAACGGCATTCTCGGGGATCTCGAGGTCGATCTGCATCCCCGCGTACCCCGAACCGGCCGGGGGCTCCACAACGATGGTCTGCAGGCCTGCTGGCACCCCTGTGAGCGTGTATGACCCATCTGACGACGTGTGGGCCTCAGCCACCGGAGCCGACCCCGCCGCCTGGCGCGCGCGTCCCCCGCTGCTGATCGGCACATACACATAGGTGTCGGGGATCCCTTGCGTCACATCCCCGGCGTCCACCACGGAACCTGTGATCGTGCTTCCGCCTTCCCCACCGTTGCCGGGTTGTCCCCCACACCCAAGCGTCAGGACGGCAAGCAGGGCCAGGAATGGAGCGAGCCGTAGGAACCCGGCCACCAGAGGGGTTGCAGTCCCCATGGCGTCGCCCCCTCACCCATCGCGCGGCAGCTATGGCCGCGGAGTGAACTGAGCCACATCGTGCTGTGGCATGGCTGGATTCTCTTGTGGAAGCTGCCCTACCTCCAGCCACAGGAGGAGTGCGCGGCGACGGTGCGCGCTGTGCGGCTCACAACGAGCAGCGCTGGGCCGGGCGGGTCGCCCCGGTACCGCGCCCGGTGGGGGAGGGAGCACTGCCCCGAGAGACGAACACCCGGGCCATGAGAGCCCGCCTGCGGCATATCCTGTTCGGTGATGCGCCGGCCGGCACGGTGGCGGCCGTCCTCGGCGTGGCCGTACTCCTCGTGGCAGTGACGTTCATCCCTTATGCCCTCTTCTCCGCTCGCACTCCCCCGGACCACCAGTTCATGGGCATCATCGACAGCCCCTCGGACCAGAACTGCTATCTCGCATGGATGCGTCAGGCGGCGCAGGGCAGAGCCTTGTGGCGCGAACACATGACCAGCGAGCCGCATGAGCCGGTGTTCACGAACTCCCTGTGGTACGTCCTCGGTCGCACTGTCGCGATCACGGGCTGGGATCCCTACACCGTCTACGAGGGCGCGCGCGTGCTCTTCGGCTTCGTCCACTTCGTGGTGCTCTACCGCGTCCTCGCTCTGTTCCTCAAAGACCAGCGCCAACGGTGGTACGCGTTCCTCCTGGTCGCGGTGGGGGCGGGCTTCGGGGGGTATCTAGCGCCGTTCATCGGCGACCGGCGGCCGGACCTGTTCGTGGATGCGTACGTGACCGAGGCCTTCTCGTTCTACTCGGTGCTGGCGTACCCGCACTTCGCGCTCTCACTGACCTTCCTGTATGTGACACTGGCGCTGGCCATGCGTGCGCTGGAGTCCGCGAGCGTGCCCCTGGCGGTCATTGCGGGAGTGGTCGGGCTGCTGATGGCCTCGTTCCACCCGTACTGCGTGGCGACCGTCGGTGTCGTGTGCGCCGTGTACGCGGCGCTCATGGCCCACCTGGGCAGGATCCGTGCCGGACGGGGCGTCGCTCTCCTGGTCGGTCTGGGTCTCCCGATGCTGCCCCAAGTCGCATACCTGCTCTGGGCGGTCAGCACAAGCCCGATCATGGCAAGCTGGTCGAGGGCGATGGCTGAGTCCTGCCGTTCGTATGCGCCGCTCGGCTATCTCATGGGGTACGGTCTCGTCGGCCTGCTCGCGCTGACCGGCATCCGCCTCGTGTTCGCCTGGGAGGCTATGCAGCCGCGAGAGCTGTTCATCGCCGCGTGGCTGCTGGGCGGAGTGCCGTTGCTGTACTCGTTCCCCGTCCTCGGCTTCGAGCGGCGCCTATCCGAAGGGCTACAGCTCCCGATCACCGTCCTCGCAGTCCGGCAGCTCTTTGGGCCGGTGGCCGAAGCGCTGGCGCGGACGCCCACGGGCCGCACGTGGGGCGTCGAGCGCACCCGGCGCGCGCTGCCGGTGGTCGTACTCGTCCTCTCGCTGCCGACCGCGGCATGGCTGCTGGTTCGTCCGCTGGCGGTCACACGCGATCCATCGCGGATCGAGGACAAGTACTATCTGCACCGGGAGGAACTGGGCGCCTTACGGTACCTGACCGAGGTGTCCACTGAGGAGGACGTCGTGCTTTCCGCGGGGGGCATCGGCAACTACATCCCGCGCATGACCGATGCGCGGGTGTTGCTGGGCCACTACGCGGAGACCGTGGACCGCGAGCTGCGGGAGCGGGATGTGGCCGGGTTTTTCTCGGTTGGGGCCGCTGACGCCGCTCGAACTAAGCTGCTCAGAGAACGTGGGGTCACATACGTCTGGTGGGGGATCGAGGAGCAGCAGCTTGGCGCGTTCGACCCCACGCGGCTGGGCTACCTGGTCCCCGTGTTCGCGTCCGAGCATGTTGCGGTGTTCCGCGTGGACCGCTTTCGTATGCCGAGCGGAAAACGGGGACTGTCCCGGTGAGGTGGCTTGGCGCTGTCGTGGACTGTCCCCGCTTTCCGCGGGAGGTAGGCACCAGCCGGGCGCGAAGCAGGAGCTCTCCCGGCGCGGTGCGGAGCGGCGGCGTGGACTGTCCCTGCTTTCCGCGGGGACAGACGAGGAGGAAGTCATGCAGAGGCATGTCCTGACAGGGATCGCGGCAATGCTCCTCGCGGCCGGCGGCCCGATCCGAGCGGGTGAGTTCGTCTGCCCGCTGATGACCGAGGCCCCCGCGATCGACGGCCGGATCGATGCTGCAGAGTGGTCGCGGGCCGTGCGGATCGACGGCTTCGGGATGGACGGGCGGCTCGAGCAGCGGCGCGCGACGGCGTACATCGGCGCCACGCGCACGCACCTCTACTGCGCGGTCTCCTCGCAGTTGCCCGATGAGGGCGAGCTGGTCACGGAGTGTGCGCGCGATTCCGAGAACCTGGTGTTCGACGACTCCGTGGAAGTCTGGGTGGACCCGTGGATCGGCGAAGAGCGTGGGGCGCGCTTCCAGATGCTCGCGAACTCGGCCGGCCACGCCTGGTACAAGATGCACGCCTACGGGGGCATGAAGGAGGATCCGGCGTGGCGCGGCGAGTGGCAGGTGGCCGGCACGACAGACGGCGACGCCTGGCAGTTCGAGGCCTCCGTCCCTCTGGAGTCGATCCGCGCCGGCCTCTCGGCCACGGACCATGCCATCGGCGTGAACCTGTGCCGCAACTGGAAGCAGGAGTGGGCCTTCTCCTCGGTATCGATGGGTGCATACGCACCACAGGACGTGTTCCGGTTCGCCGAAGGGGCGCCCATCGTTCCCGGCTTCGAGCTTCGGCAAGACCCGTTCGGTGGGCTGGTGGACGCCGTGCTCACGCTGCGCAATGTCTCCGGCGGGCCCGCACCTGCCGATTGCTCGCTCGTGCTGACGCGCGACGTGATGCCCGAGCTGAAGCAGCAGGCCGTTGTGCCCGTGCCGGCGGGTGAGGTCATCGAGTACCCCCTGACCGTGGAGGACCACTCGACGCGGCTGTTCACGCTGACCGGCAGCGTCGTGGCCAACGGGCAGACAGTGCTGTCTCGCGGCGTGGCTTGGCCGGCGAAGGAGCCGCTTCGCTGGGTCACCCACAAGCGTGAGATCGCCCCGGTCGACTTCCAGTTCGGCTACTACCCGTATCTGAACAGGCTTCGCATCCGAGCGGATGTCTCGAACCTGCCGGATGACGCGACGCTGGAGCGGTTGGTCGCCACCGTGCGTCGTACGTCCGGTGAGGAAGTAGCGTCCGTCGCTTTCGACAGTCTGGTGAATGGCCGCCAGGAGGTCCCGGTGGACCTTCCGCCGCTCTCGGGCGAGTATGAGATCGCTCTCCGAGCCACTGGGCCGAACGTGCCCACCGCAGAGGTCGTCAAGCCCTTCGAGCGCAAGACCTTCGAGTGGGAGCACGCCACGCTCGGGCGGAGCCGAACGGTCTACCCGCCGTTCACGCCCATCGAGGTCGATGGCGACCGCGTGCGCACCGTGCTCCGCGAGCACACGATGGGCGGCGCCGGGTTGTGGGAGCAGGTGTCCGCGGCCGGTCGGGAGCTGCTGTCGTCGGGGATGCGGCTGGAGGGCGGAGTCGGCGGGGCGGCTGTCCAGCCATCCATACGGCGGCACGAGTTCGTCGAGACGGCCGACGACCGCGCGGTCTGCGAGTCGGAGTGGTCGCTCGGCGGCGTGCCGGCACGCGTCCTCTCGACCTGGGATTACGACGGCATGATGCGTGTGGATCTGACGCTGCAGCCGTCCACTTCACCTATCGACTCGCTGTCGCTGGTGATCCCTTTGCGATCAGACGTGGCGACCCACTACCACGCGATGGGCGACGGCATTCGGAACACGCTCTACGACGTGATCCCGCAGGGCGATGGCGTGGTGTGGACCTCGGAGTTGACGCACGCCAACGACCTGCCCACCCGGTTCTGCTCGTACATCTACGTCGGAGGACCCAAGCGCGGGCTCTGCTGGTTCGCCGAGAACGACGCGGGGTGGTCGTGGGACCCGAGCACGCCGAGCGTCGAGCTGGCCCGCGTCGGCGATGCCGTGGAGATGAGGGTCCACCTCATCAACCGGCCGCTTACGGTCACCGAGCCGCGCACGATCACCTTCGGCCTGCAGGCGGCTCCCGTGAAGCCGCGGCTCCCCGACGACTGGCGGCACATCTACCGCCGCGAGAACTACTCGCTTCTCGGCACGGACGTGAACTGGCTCGCGCTGGGCGACTGCGGCTCGGTCTACCCCGCGGGCCGAGACATGTACTTGTGGGAGATGATCGCCCGCGGCAACCGGGAGGAGCTGTCGGATGCCGACATCCAGGCCGTCATCGACCGGGGGAAGCCGTACTTCGAGCCCTACGGCGAGGACCGCGTGAACACGTTCATCGCCCACGCGCGGTACAACCTGCGCGCGCGGCTGAATACGAAGATGATCTTCTACTACAACCGCGCGAGCTACCAGTCGGCCGAGGAGTTCGAGACCTTCAAGGACGAGTGGGGCTTGAGCGACCTGCGGTCCATCGACAAGGGCAACGGCATTTGGGAGATCAAGATCGTCCCCACGGAGTCCTACATCGACCATGCTCTGTACTGGTACGACAAGTCCTTCGACATCGGAGGGAACCAGGGGGTCTACTGGGACAACTGGTTCTTCGTCGGCTCGTACAACACGGCGATGACGGGGGCCTACACCCGCGACGATGGATCGGTTGTGCCCTCGAACGGCCTCTGGGGACTGCGCGAGCTGGCGAAGCGCACCTTCATCCTGATGAACGAGCGCGGGATGCGGCCGGTCACGATGGCGCACATGACCTCCACGAACATCCTGCCCCTTCTCTCCTTCTGCACCGTGCAGTATGACTGGGAGTGGAAGTACTCCGAGGGAGACGTGCAGAACCGCTTCACGCGCGAGTACATCCTCCTGGTCTCCAACGGGGAGCTGGCCGGCACGTGGCCCGTACTCCTCAACGACCATGGGGCTCAGGCAGAGGACCCGTGGGTGCCGCGGACTTTCGCCGCGGTAGCGATGGTCCACGAGCTGGACTGCCCGTACCCTCCGTGGAGTGAAGCCGGCAAGCAGCAGCTCGCCCTGTTCGCCCCGGTGGATGCGATCCTGGCGAAGCCCGGCGTCCGCGCCTTCCGCTACTGGGATGACGACCTGCCGCCGGTAGTGGCGGATAGCCCGGACCTCCCGACCATCGTGTACTCGGTGCCGGGGGAGGAGGCCGTGTTCGCCGTCGTCAGCTATGCGGACCAGGACCGGACCGCCGAGCTGTCCATCAACGCCCAGGCACTGGGGCTGGCCGATGGGTACGAGGTGACGAACTGCGAGACCGGCGATGTTGTGCCGGTCCGCGACGGGCGAGTATCGGTGCCCCTTCGATCACATGATGTGGCCGTCCTGCGGGCTGCCCCGCAGTAGGGAACACGGAACTGCTCACGGTCTCCCGGCGCAGGTATCACCGCCCGTCAGGGGCGTATACATCGGTGTCTGTCGGCATTCGCGATCCCGGGCGAACAGGGGGGATGGCCTGTGGCCATTCGAGTCCGAGTCCTGCTGGTGCTGCTGGTCGTAGCAGTCGCCTACTCGCTGGTTGGCATCTGGATCCAGAGACGCATGACGTTGCCTGAGCTGACCCGCCAGGAGCGTGCGGGGGAGATCGCGACTGTCGCGCTCGCGCTGGCCACGACGGTCGCGGTCTGGCGGCTGCTCTGCGCGCCGGTAGTGCGACGAGGCGAGAGGCCGAGCGACGAGGGCGGGCGTCTGGGTGCGGAAGTGAACCAGATGCGCGTCCAGCTTGAGGAAGCCCACACACGCCTTCAGGCCCACGCGGCCCGCACAGCGGCGTTCCTCCAAAGCGCGGGGGTGGGGGCTGCGCTACTGAACAGCGACGCGCGGTTCACCGAAGTGAACGCCCGCCTGGCCGACTTCCTCGCGGTCGAGGGCGATGGGTTGCGGGGCCGGACGATGATCGACGTCGCGCACGAAGACGACCGTGAGCTGCTGGCGGGGCTCTTCGGCCGGCTCCGCGGTAGCGAAGCGGCATCGGTACGCGGGGAGCACCGTTACGTCCGCCACGATGGCGGGTCCCTGTGGCTGGATGTGTCGCTCTCGGCGATCCGCGACGAAGAGGGCTGCCCCCTTGGGTTCGCGGTTGTCTGTGCCGACATCACCGTTCGCAAGCGGCTCGAGCAGGAGCTGTTCGACCTGTCCCGTCGCGACGCCCTCACAGGCATGGCAGATCGCCGCGCATTCGAGGAGCGCCTCGAGGCCGAGTGGCGCCGCTGGATACGCCTCGGCCAGCCGGTGTCCCTGATCAGGGTGGATACCGACTGGTTCAAGCTCTTCAACGACACGTACGGTCGTGACGCGGGCGACGATTGCCTCCGCCACGTCGCCGCCGGGCTGATGGAGAGCTTCCGGCGCGTAGTGGACTTTGCGGCACGATGGGACGGAGAGGAGTTCGCCGTTATCCTCGCCCCGACAATGTCAACCGACGCGATCACGTGCGCCGAGCGGTTCCGCCTGTGGGTCCACAGCCACCCCATCGCCCGCCCGGGCCAGAATCCGGATCTCGTCACGGTGAGTATCGGGGTCGCCACCGGTTACCCGGCGCTCGGCGGATCGGCCAAGGCGCTGATCCTCTCGGCCGATGCCGCACTCTATGCCGCCAAGTCGGCGGGACGGGACCGAGTGGCCTATGTGCGCGCAATCCCACTTGGCGACGAGGAGCCGAAGGTGCGCGTTCGGCGGACCTAGAGGCGAACGGGGGGAATGGGGACGGAGCCCTTTTCGCTACGATGGGCGGGTGCCATGCAGGGCATGTTGGTGGGAAAGGGGCTCCGTCCCCATTCTCCGACGTAGGGAGCCATGGGCCGGGGCGGCCGCCGTCCGATGCACGATACCGAGGGGAGAACGGCGTTGGGCCGTGTTGCACTGGTCTGTCTGAGCCTGTCGGCACCCGTGTGGGGCCAGGCCACGGAGGTCATCGGACCCGAGTGGTTCCAGGCGAACCTGCTGTTTCGCCACGGCTTCGCCGATGGCGCCGACCAGCCGACCGTGGTGGCAGAGGGCCTCGCCATGGGCGTTACCGGCGATGCGGCCGTCGTGCCACGAGGATGGATGGGGCCGGCCCTGCTCACAGACGGGGCCGGGAGGCTGCAACTGACCGGCGAAGCGCTCTCGCCCTGTCGCCCTCTGACTCTGTCGTTCTGGTGGGCGTTGCCGCGCGACCTGGCCATCGACGGTGGTTTCGGGCTCTTCGAGATCCATGGCAAAGGCTTCGTCGGCCAGTTCTGCCGCGGGAAGGGCGAGTGGTGCGCCCTCCAGCGGCCCGCGGGAGTGTTCCAGGTCTACTACTTCGACGGCATCCAGAACGTCAACGGGATCTACGACTTCGACCTCATGGCAACTCTCGACCTGAGGGCCGACGCGTGGCACCACACCGCCGTTGTCTTCCGCCAGGCGAGTCGCATCGAGGCCTACACTGACGGTCGCCTGGTGTTCGATACGACCACAGCGGGACGAGCGTTCCGACCCGACGACGGCCTCACGACGCTCGTGCTCGGGGGCGGCATCCTGCTCGACGAGGTGGCCATCCTGAAGCGTGCCGTGGCGGGCGACATGATCGCCGACTACTACCGCGGCGCTCGCCAGGCCCGCCAGTACCTGGCCGAGTAGCAAGGGGCCTGCGAGCTACCCCAGTCGCTTGCGGAACCCGCGCACCCCGAAGAACACCAGAACCACGCCGATGCCCACCATCGCGACACACTGGCGCCACAGGACATGAGGCCCCACGCCCTGGAGGAACACGCCCCGGATGATCTCCAGGAAGTAGCGAAGCGGTACCGCATAGGTGAGCCACTGCAGCACCTTGGGCATGTTGGCGATGGGGAATACGAAGCCGGAGAGCAGCATCGCGGGCATGGTAAAGAAGAAGTTCGTGATCAGCGCCTGCTGCTGCGTCTTGCAGAATACCGAGATCACCAGCCCGGTGCCCAGCGTGCAGATCAGGAACGGCAGGGCGGCCAGGTACAGGAACGGCACGCTACCTCGCAGGGGGACGTGGAACCACAGCTTGGCGACCAGCAGCACAATGGTGAAGTCGATCATCCCCGTCACCGCGAACGGCAGCATCTTCCCGAGCATGAGCTCGACAGGGCGGATGGGGGTCACGCTGAGCTGCTCGAGCGTCCCCAGCTCGCGCTCGCGGACGATGGCCATGGCGGTGAACATCTGCGAGATGATAAGAAGGATCTGTGCCGCCACGGCCGGCACGAAGAAGTTGACGCTCTTGAGATCGGGGTTGAACCAGACGCGCGTCTCGGGCTCGATCCGTGGCACCGGGGGCGCCCCGGCGTCCCGCCGCTCGAAGCGCTGCTCCGTGACGCGAGCGGCGTGGTCGGCCAGGAACCCCGACATGTAGCCTGCGGCGAGGCCGGAGGAGGCCGCATCGCTGCCGTCGATGAGGACCTGGACCTCCGATCGCCCCCCCGCGGCCGCCTCGCCGAAGCCGGGCGGGATGTCGAGCGCTAGCTGTGCCGTGCCGCGGTCGAGGTAGTGCACCAGGTCGGACGAGCGGCTCGTCTCCGCCGCAACGGCGAAGTGCCCCTGAGCGGCCAGCTCCGCGATGAGCTGTCGGCTCTGCTGAGATCGGTCGCCGTCGCGCACGGCGATGGGCGCGCGAGTGACGTCCAGGTTGGCGGCGTACCCGAGAACGATGAGCTGCAAGATCGGCACAAGGAAGATGGACCGGAGGCTCATCGGATCGCGACGGACCTCGCGTACCTCCTTCTGCACGAGCCACATCACGCGCACGATAGCCACCTCCGTCCCATCACAGAGACTTTCGAAACGCCCGCGCGGCGATGGCGACGACCACCGCGGCGTACGCCGCCAGAGCCAGGGTCTGCGGCCACAGCTCGGCGATGCCCACTCCCTTGAGGACGATGCCCCGGATGATGATCAGGTAGTGGGATGTCGGGATGAGCTTGGATACACACTGCAAGACGAAAGGCATGTTCCGCACGGGGAATACGAAGCCGGACAGCAGGAACGTCGGCAGCACGGTGGTGGTGAACGTCAACAGAGACGCGACCTGCTGCGTGCGGGTGATGGATGAGAACATCAGCCCCACGCCCAGGACGGCCAGGACGAACAGCGTCGACAGCAGGAAGAGCAGGACCAGGCTGCCCTTGGGGATGACGTGGAAGAGGACCGCCCCCGTCAGGAGGGCGAGGATGACATCACCGGCGGCGATCCCGACGTAGGGGATGAGCTTGCCGAGCATGATCTCCGCCGGACGGACAGGCGAAGCTGCCAACGCCTCGAATGTGCCCCTCTCTCGCTCACGCACAACGGTACTCGAGGTCAGCAACGCCGCGAGTATCGAGAGGATGAGGGCGATCAGACCGGGTACGATGTACTGCGTGCTGCTCAGAGATGGGTTGTACAGGACCCAAGTCCGCACCTCGAAGGGCGGAGTGGTCAGCGACTCGGGCAACCCCGCCCGGAGCGCGGCCTCACGGCGGAGGCGAGCGTTACTGGCGCGGATGACCCCCTCGAAGTAGCCTTGTGCCACTCCCGTTGTCGTCGGGTCGGTGCCGTCGAGGAGTATCTGCACTTGGGCGGTCCGCCGAGCCGACAGGTCGCGGTGGAAGCCTCGGGGGATCACGATCACTGCGGAGCACCACCGATGGTAGAACACCTCCTCTGCTTCTGCGGGCTCGGAAAGGAGGCGTTCGATGCGGAAGTAGCCGGTCTGCGTAAGCGCGGCGACCAGGTCGCGGCTCGATGGCGAGTTGTCGCGGTCAACCAGTCCCATCCGGACCTTCTTCAGGTCCAGGTTCATTCCATACCCATACAACAAGAGAAGCACCACCGGAAGCGCGAAAACGATGGCCAACGTCCGCGGCTCGCGGATGATCTGGATCCACTCCTTGCGCGCGATGGCGACCAGTCGACGACGGTTCACTCCGGGCTCCCCTCTGCCTGCTCCACCAGCGAGAGGAAGGCCGTCTCCATGGTCGGCCGCACGCGTTCGACGTGCACATCCCGAATGCCCAGCGACTCCAGGAGGGCGGACGGGTCCGCCGACGCCTCCCGGAACCGCACGTGAAGGCCGCGCCCCACCATGCCGACATCTGCCACGGCTGGCTCCCGTTGCAGTTGCTCCATGACCGTCCCGGGCTGATCCACGAGGACTAAGCAAACCGCGCCCGGCACCTTGGCCCGTAGCTCGTCCGGCGTTCCGAGAGCGATGAGGCGGGTGCGGATCAGGGCGAGGCGCGAGCACAACTCGGCCTCATCCATGACGTGGGTTGTTACGAACACTGTTGTCCCCGTCTCCGTCAGCTCACCGATCAGCTCGAAGAAGCTCCGACGGGTCAGCGGGTCCACGCCGCTTGTGGGCTCGTCAAGGAACAGAACCTGCGGCCGATGCAGAATCGCCGCCGCGAGGGCGACTCTCTGCCGGATCCCCGACGACAGTTCGCCGGCGAAGACATCGCGAGCGCCGACCAGCTCGAGGCGTTCGAGCACCTCGTCGATCCGGCCGAAGAGCGAGCCTCGGGGGATACCGTAGACGCCGCCGTAGAACTCGAGGTTCTGGTGTACGGTCAGCGTGCGGTAGAGGGCGAACCTCTGCGACATGTAGCCGATATGACTCTTGATGCTTTCCGGCTCTCTGTTGATGTCGAAGCCGGCGACCTCGCCGGTCCCGGCCGTGGGCGCAAGGAGCCCGCAGAGCATACGGATCGTCGTCGACTTGCCGGCCCCGTTGGGCCCAAGGAAGCCAAACACCTCCCCCCGACGGACATCGAACGTGACGTTGTCCACGGCCGTGAAGTCGCCAAACCGGCGCACCAGTCCTTCCACCCACACGGCGACGTCAGACATGGTCGCCCCCCCCGGCCTCCCCGGCGAGACGCTGCGCCGCGAGCCGCGCCACGAAGGCATCCTCCAGCCCGGCCGGCACTCGCCGCACGGAGCCGCCTAGACCCGCCTTCGACAGCGCGGCCTGAATGCTACTCTCTGTCCACTCGGGCGTCTGCGGAAGCGGGTACACATGCGCGGTGCCTCCGAAGATCTCGGCCGCCAGAATGCCCGCCTCGGCACGAAGGGCTCGACAGGCCAGGGCTGGTGCATCACAGGCCACTTCGAGCACAGCGCCCGTTCGTGCGGTGAGGTCGTCCGGTGGCGCCAGATCCAGCAGCCGACCGGCAATGAGAAGTCCCACACGGCCGCACCGTGAGGCCTCGTCCATGTAGGGCGTCGAGACGAGAACGGTCACGCCCTCGGATGGCATCTGGTGGATGATCCGCCAGAAGTCGCGACGGGAAACAGGGTCCACTCCGGTGGTGGGCTCGTCGAGGAGGAGCACACGCGGACGGTGGATGAGCGTGCAGATCAGAGCCAGCTTCTGCTTCATGCCGCCCGAAAGCGCATCAGCGAGGCGGCGGCGGAACGGGTGCAGGCCGGTCAAGCGCAGGAGATCCTCAGAGCGCTCCATCAACGGGCGGTGGGGGATGCCGTAGAGGTCGGCGAAGAACCGGATGTTCTCGTCCACCGTCAGGTCGCCGTACATGCTGAACACCTGGGACAGGTAGCCGATGTGGTCCTTGACCCGATCAGGGTGACGCACGACATCGACACCATCCACGACTACGGAGCCGCGGTCGCGGGGGAGTATCCCGGCCAGAACCCGCATCGTCGTGGTCTTCCCGGCGCCGTCAGGGCCGACTAGCCCGAGGATCTCGCCATGGCCCACGGCAAATGTGAGGCCGTGCAGCGCCGTGGTCTTCCCAAAGCGCTTCGCAAGGTCGCGGACCTGGATGGCCGCACTCCGTTCATCTGCCGGGTCCGGTGCCATCGGAGAGCCCGTCCGTCCGCCTACTCAAACCGAGCATCGGCGGGCATCCCTGGCTTGAGCACGCCCCCGCCGTCGCCGACCCCCACCTTGACCCAGAAAACCTCTTGCACGCGCTGCTCCACGGTCTGCACGTTCTTCGGCGTGAACTCCGCCTCAGGCGCGATCGCCAGCACCTCGCCCGGGAACGTGCGGTCCGGGGTCGCATCGGCCGTCACCGTGGCGGCATTCCCGACCCGGACCTTGTCCAGGCTTGTGACCGGCAGATAGGCCTTGAGCCACATGTCCTGCAGTCCCACCATCGTGACCACCGTGGCGCCCTGCGTGATGACCTCGCCTTCGTCGGCGATCACCTCGGTGATCGTACCGGCGACCGGCGCGCGGATCTCCGCATCGTCGCGGGCGATCGCAGCGCGCTCGCAGGCCGCCTCGGCCTGCTTGACCTGTCCGCGAGCGCTCTCGATGACCTCCTCAGTCTGTCCCGCCTCGACCAGCGCCAGGTCCGCTTCGGCGACGTCGCGCTGTGCCGAGGTCACATCGAGTTGGGTCTGCGCGGTTCGGAGCTTCTGGGCGGCCTCCAGGCGGTCGCCGTAGGCCTGACGGGCGTTCTCCAGTGCCGACTCCGCGCCGGACACGGCCGCCTCGGCCTGCCGCACGGCCGCCCCAGCCTGAGCGACCTGCTCCGGGCGTGTGCCGGCCTCGAGAAGGTCCACAGTGGCGGACGCGGCGTCGGCGCCCGCGGCGGAAGCCCGGACCTGTGAGTCGGCCGAGTTCGTCGCCTGCCGTGCCGCGATTCTCTGCTGCGTGAGTGCCTTGTCAGCTTCGGTCACCGACTCGTCCGCGCCGCTCAGGGCCGCCTGAGCGCGCCGCGTTGCAAGCTCCGCTGACCGGATCTCCTGCTCGCGCGCCCCGGCGCGCACCTCGCGCACGGCCTCCTCCGCCGCGCGGACCTTGGCCTGAGCAGCCCGATAGGCACTCTCGGCCTCATCGAACTCCTGTTGGGTAACCGCATCGTCCGCACGCAGGTCCTTCGTCCGCTGATAGCGGGACTGCGCCGCATCGAGCGTGGCCTGCGCCGCGTCCAGGTTGGCCTCGGCTTGCGCGATCTGCTCCTTGCGCGCTCCCTCGCGAACGAGGGACTCCTGCGCTTCGGCAATGGACAGGGACTCGCGCGCCGTGTCGCGCGCCGTCGTCGCCTGCACTACGGGGCCTTCCATGGACTCGACCAGCGTGCGCAGGTCCTGGGCGTCCGAGTCGGCTCGTCGAGCCCCGTCGAGCGTCGCCTCAGCCCCCGAGAGCTGCGCGCGGGCGCGACGGACCTCTTGCTCCCTGGGCCCATGGACGGCCTCGTCCCGACGCGCGCGCGCAGCTTCCGCGGCCGCTTCGGCCGATGCAAGCTGGGCTTCCGCCGCATCGACCTGCTGCTTCAACTCGGTGCTCCGGTCGTAGGCCTGCTGGGCGATCTCAAGGCTGTCCTGGGCGCCGGCATAGGCGGCCTCTGCTTGTCGAACATGCGCCCGCGCCGCCGCGATCTGCTCCTCGCGCGAGCCGTTCTCCAAATCGCGGAGCAGGGCCTGGGCGGATTGCAGCGCGCCCTGGGCGCGCTGAACCTCCGCATCCATGTCGCGGTGGTCCAGCTCGGCGATCGGGTCACCGACCTCCACCGTGTCACCCTCCTGCACGCTAACACGGGCGATGCGGCCGGCGATCCGTGCGCTAACCTGCGTCTCGGTCGCCTCGATCGTGCCGCTGCCGACCAACCCGGCACGGTCGCGGGCACGAGTGCGCGATAGCGCGGTCGCCGTGGCGGCCACGACCAGCGCGATCACGAGGACAACGGGTATCACCTTCCGCTTGGCAGGCAAGGGCCGACTCCTTTCCCAATGCCTAGGGGGCCGTCGGCGCCAGGAACAGCTCCGTCAGACGCCCCGTGGCGCGTGCATACATGGCGTAGGCGAGGGACATGTCCAGCTTGGAGAGGGTCTTCGCGGCGCGGGCGTCCGCCAGCCGGGCTTCCGCCTCGAGCAAAGCGGCCTTGGTGATCGCCCCTGCGCGGAGGGCCTGGCGTGCATCCTCGGCGGCTGTCTCCGCCTCGAGGACCAGGTCATCGCAGACCTGCATCCGCACATCCGCGTCCGCCATGGCGACTATCGACTGCTGGACCTGCAGCTCGATGGCGTCGCGCATCTCCGCCATCGCGCTCTCGGTCTGGTCTGTGCGGGCCTCGGCCTGGCCAATGAGGGCGTCCTCGCGACCATGATCGAGGAGCGGCCACGACAGCCCCAGGCCGATCCTGCCCGACAGCGGCTCCGTGATCAGCGAAGGGCTCTGCGCCGTCGCTCCCCCGGTGAGGGCGAGCTTCACACGGTCCTGCGCGTCGGCGGAGCGCAGATCGGCGGCCGCGCGCCGGATCTCGGCGAGCGCGACCGACATCTCCGGCCGCCTCGCCTCGGCCGCAGCGATGCTCTCGAGCGGGTCGGGGACATGGTCGGGGGCCAGGAATGTGGGGACGAGCGTCGCATCGGCGGGTATCTCACACCCCAGAGCACTCCTCAGTGCTGCCATCGCGGACTCCCGCCGGGTCCGCGTCGTCGACAGGCGCTCGTCCGCGCGGCGGAGGGCGCTGAGCGCGTGCCGAACATCGAGGGGCGTGGCCATCCCCTCATCCTGACGGAGCTGCTCCACTCGCGCCCCCTCCTGAGTGGCGGCAAGTGCCTGCTCGGCCGGAGCCAGCATTGTCTCGGCCTGCAGTACCGCGAGGTAAGCGCGAATGACCTCGTAGACCACCTGGTCCCGAACCTGGTCGAGCCGCGCCGTTGCGGCGTCCCGGCCGGCGCGCGCCGCATCGCGGGACGCATCCAACTCCCCACTCGTATCGATTGGCAGCTCGAACGTGACACCGAGGCTGGGATCGACGGTGGGCTGCACCTGCACCGATGGGCGACCAGGCAGGTCGATCGTTGGCGAAGGTCCCTGCACCGCGAGCTGCCCCCCAATGCTCGCATGTAGGCCCCCGGCGCTGCGCGCCAGGTCCACCCCCGCCGACGCAGCCCTAACATCGGCTGCCGCCGCGGCCAGCCGCGGGTTGTGCGCAAGCGCGAGGTCGATGCACTGCTCCAACGTCAGCGGCGTGCCACTCGCCGGCTCTGCCTGAGCGTACACGGGATGCTGGGCGAAGAGGAGACAGAAGAGGCCCACGCTGACATACACGACCGGCGACACTCGTCGAGCGATCTCACCTGTCATCCGCGCCACCCCTTTCATCCGTCGGCTGCGGCCTAAGGCCGGCCCCCGCATACCGCAGGATCTGCCTCAGACTCGCCAGCACGGTCTCCTGTTGGTCGGCGGTGAGGAGCTGCGCATAGCGGGCGTTGTTCTCGCGCGCGACCTTGTGCACCAGCGGCGCCAGCTCCAGCCCGGCGTCCGTGAGCTCGATCAGCACCGACCGGCGATCCGCGGGATTGGGTACGCGGCGAGTGAGCCCCTTGCGTTCGAGCTGGTCGAGAAGGCGAGTGATCGCGGCCGGATCGACCCAGTGGACGCGCCGGAACTGCGCCGGTGTCGTCGCCACACCCGCGTAGCGTCCGAGCAGGATGACGGCCTGGGGAGCGGTAAGGCCCAACGGGCGAGTGCGCGCCTCCAGCGATTCACGCATCGTCGCCGCCACCCGGTTGATCAGGTAGCCCAGGAGCGCTTGGGGATCGAACTGCGGCATGGCTCCCTCCCTGACGACGGAGAATACTTGTCATATCAAACTTCGTCAACGCAAATGCCTCCGCCCACGTAGGCGTCTGCCTTTCTGCCTAGATGCGGTTCTCAGCCTTGAGCGCAAGATACTGGTTCACGGTCGCGATGGAGATGGCGCGCGGCGCGGCATCCACCGTGACGACCCCGCGGGAGCGCAGACGATGGAGGGCCGCGGCACGGTCGAGCAGCACCTCCTCGGCCACAGCTCTGCGGTATACGGAGGCGACCGAATCGAGAGGGTCGACGGCGGCCCGCTCGACGCTCTCATCGCGGATCGCGACCAGCAGCGGCAGATGCGCGGGACGAAGCGCGGCAACGCCGGACAGCAGCGCTTCGGAGGCGGCCTCATCGATGAGGTCGGTGATCAGAACAACCAGACTCCGCCGGCGATGGTGGGCATTGAGGAACGCGAAGGCGCCGGCGTAATCGGGCTCGACCAGGCGTGGCTGCAAGTCGTACAGCGCGTCGAGCAGTCGGTTGATCTGCGCTCGATCACCCCGGGGCGCCTGGTAGCGCTCCACTGAGTGGTGGAACGCCACAATGCCCAAGCGATCCGAGTGGGCGATGGCAGCGGAGGCGAGCATGAGGGTGGCGTTGATCGCATGGTCGAGCTTGGACAGACCATCGGCCACCGGGGCCATCATGCGCCCGCAGTCCACCATCACGATGATGGTCTTGGAGCGTTCCTCCTCGTAGTTGCGGCAGACGAGTCGGTCGTGGCGGGCGGTGGCCTTCCAGTCGATACGGCGCGGGTCATCTCCCGGCACATACTCGCGCAGGCTCTCGAAATCGCCTCCCGACACGATGGACCGCAGGCGGCGCGCGCCCGGTTGGCGCATCAGGTGGGCGCGTTGCTCGAGGGCGTACCGGCTGTAGTCGAAAGCTCTCGGGTAGACGGACCGCGTGGCCGTGCCTGGCCAGGCGTGCTGCCACAGGAGGAGCCCCATGGGGCTGTTCCAGCGGAGCCACGTGCTGCCGAACGAGACCTCGCCCCGGCCCGGTGCTGTCACGTGGTATGTCAGCGTGCCCCGCGAGACCGGCGGGACCCGGCACGCAAGCTCCGGAGGCGACACCGCGAAGCCGGGTGGGTAGTCATCCCGCACTCGCGCGCGCAGGGGCCGGCGGGCGTGGTTCTCGACGCAGACCGAGATCGAGTTGGCCACGCCGGTATACAGCCGTGACGGCAGCGCCCGCGTCACCTGAATCTGCCCGCCGCGAACGGACATGGTGGCATCGAGCATGGCCAGCAAGAGGAGCAGGGCATTGAGCGCGATGCCCAGGGGCAGGGCCGACGCCACGCGGCCCGGCAGGAGCAGGATCACGCCGGCGATCCCAAGCCCGAGGAGTAGCTTCTTACTCGGCAAAGGACAGCGCATCGAAAGGCCTCACCGAGGAACGGGAATGGCGCGGATCACTGTGTCGACGGCCATATCCGGCGTCATGCCGTCTAGCTCGGCCTCCGGATGGATGATGAGACGATGGCGGAGTGTGGGGTAGGCCATATCCTTCACATCGTCAGGTGTCACGAACCCGCGGCCCCTCAGCGCCGCCATGGCCTTCGCCGCGGCGAGCAGCAGGGCGCCGGCGCGCGGGCTGGCGCCGAGCGTCAGGTAGCTCGCCGATCGCGTGCCACGGATGATGCCCAGGAGGTAGTTCTGTATGTCCGGGTGCATCTCCACACCGACCACCGTTCCGCGGCACCGCGCCACAGCGGAGGGGTCCATCTGCGGCTGGATACCCACGGCGTCGAGCGCATGGGGGTCGAAGCCGGCGTGGTGGCGACCAAGCATCTGCGCCTCCACCTCCTGCGGAGGGTAGGGCACGAGAACCTTGAACATGAACCGGTCGAGCTGGGCTTCGGGGAGAGCATAAGTGCCCTCGTGCTCAATCGGGTTCTGAGTCGCGAGCACCATGAAGGGCTCACCGAGAGGATGGTCGACGCCGTCGATCGTGACCGTGCGTTCCTCCATGGCTTCCAGCAGAGCGGCCTGGGTCTTGGCGGGGGCCCGGTTGATCTCATCCGCGAGCAGCAGGTTGGTGAACACGGGGCCCCGGCGCAGAACGAAGCGCTCCGCGTTGCGGTCGTAGATGGACGCACCGATGATGTCCGACGGCATCAGGTCGGGCGTCATCTGGACGCGGGAGAAGCCGACCGAAAGGGTTCGAGCCATGGCCTTGGCCAGCAGCGTTTTCGCCGTTCCGGGCACGCCCTCCAGCAGCACGTGGCCGCGCGACAGCAGCGCCACTAGCAGGTGATCGATCACCTCGTCCATGCCCACGACGGCTTTGGCCAGCTCGACACGGATGCGCGCACCCGTGTCGCGGATCTCACTTGTGCCTACCATAGAGCCCGGAACTCCCTCCAATGGCCTCGAGCTGGCGCGCGACGTCCACCAGCTCCGCGTCGCACTCGCACGCTCTCTCGGCTTCGCCCGCGCGTCGCAGCACTCCTTGAACCACCGCCGGATGGATGACACCTCGCGCCGCGGCTGCGCGGATCACCTCCGGCTCGGGTGCAGACAGGGGCAGGCCCGCGCGCTTGGCCAGGCGTCGTCGGGCGGCCCGCCGCAGAATCGCCACCGCCGCGGTCCGCGCGGCCGCCTTGCTATAGAGGCCGGCCATGGAGTCCACGTGCTCCAGCGCCGACCGGCGGGACGGCGGCACCAGGGGTATCGCCGACCCGAACCGGCGAGACGAAACCCCGAGGGCGATGAGTGCCAGAACAGCCACCTCGAGCAGTCCATACCGGCCGGAGAACCCGAGGATCACATCCGACAGGCTCGTCATCGTGCGGAAGCCATGGTGGTACTCGTCGATGCCGATCGCGCCTCCCGGCCCGGCGCTGTGCGCGATGTTGACCGTCAGCACTGCATTGTCGGCCTTGTCAATGAACCGGTTGGCGAAGAGGTCCGCGTTCGCCGTCGCCACAACCTTGCCTTCACCGACAGGACGCTCGGCCAGGATGATCCCCTCGTCGTCCTCGACAAGAACTGTCCACTCGTCGCCAAGCTCGGCAATGCGCGCATCGCGGGCGACGAGCAGGGCACTCACGTCATCCCCGAAGGGCACGTCCGCCTCGCACGGCACCTCCTTGGTCGGGATGGCATCGATGTCGCTTTGGAAGACATAGGGCACGAGCGAGTAGGGCTCGCCGCTGAACCGAATGTCCGCCAGCTCCGGGAACGCAGACGCCGTACCGCTCGCGGACTCCTCCGGGGAGGCGGCCATCGCGAAGAAGCGGGCACGGCAGAGCTCGTCCATCGCGCAGATGAGCACGCCTCCGTCTTCCACCCATCGGTGAAGGGCCGGCGCCTCCGCGGGTGCCAGCGGGACGGTAGGGTCCACGACCCACAACTGGTCGAAGTCCGCGATGGCGAGGTTCAGCGGCTCCTCGACCCGGCGCACGGGGTAGCCGTAGTGCTCGAGCAGGCGCAGCCACGCACGGCAGCCCAGGGGGCTGACCCGATGGGTCGAGTAGTCGGCGATGGGGTCGAACCGCCGGAGGGGGTTCACCGACACGGCGAACGCGTTGATGAGCACGACCAGTGCGATAGGGATGACCACGATGAGGTAGCGACGGAGGGCTCTCACGCGGCACCGCTCTCCACGCCCCCAGAGAGGGCCTCCACAGCCGCCACCTCATCGCTCGCAGGGGGGACGCCGCCGTACCAGGCCAGCTCGAACAGGCCGGCGGCGCTGCGGAACGCATCCCGCCGAGAGGGTGTCCCCGCCAGTTCCCGGGCATAATCGCCGTTGGTGTAACGCGGCGAGAAGTGAACCAGGCCCAGAGCGCTCAGATACGCGAGGTACGCCAGGAAGTAGTAGCGGATCGCCTGTCGCAGGTCGCCCTGCGCCCGAGCCTCCGCGGCGCGACGGCGCAAGACGGACACACGCCCGGGTGTCTCTACGATCGGCTCCACCACGGCTGCCATCGCGAACGGTCCCGCCTCCCCCTCTGCGGCGGAGAGCCGGCGGGCAATCCATCGGCACAAGAGGAACAGCAGGTAGACCACGATAGCAGCCGCGATGCCGAGGACCGCATAGTGGGTGATCCTCGCTGCGAGCCGGATGCACCTGAAGGG